>Ga0272444_10001336_pt1 | contig 23927 bp, 12 predicted proteins | sample SSMForm13_FD_201033 | JGI IMG/M metagenome (GOLD analysis project Ga0272444, IMG submission 201033) | Marine sediment archaeal communities from Little Sippewissett salt marsh, Falmouth, MA, United States - SSM-Form-13 | ecosystem: Environmental > Aquatic > Marine > Wetlands > Sediment ...
ACCTACTATCCAGCCTACATGGAATGTCCGTCTCGAAGGTGGACCTATCCAAAGGCAGGAGACCCGCAGGTCGGTGACTTCTACGCGTCACCCGTCAAAGACTGCTTCGGAAGCGTCTATGTTATAGATACTGACGCCTATCTCACAAAGATAGCATCGAGCGGCACGCTTGTGTGGTCAGTTGATACAGGAGGCCTAGCGGCAGACGCGAAGTACGCATGCGCTCTTGGGCCGACCTCCACCGACAACACCATTGTCTATGTGCCCTTGGGGGCCGAGGTCAAAGCTTACCGCACCTCAACCGGTGCGCTGCTCGGAACCTACTCAATCTTGACGGGCAACAGGATTAAGTCGTCACTTCTTTTGTTTGCGCAAGGCGGTGACTGGACTCAGCCAATGCTGGCTTTCGGCACAAGAGCCGACGCGGCTGGCGACAACTTCTTTGTGCTCGACGCGACCGAGGCCAATCTCTTTAACGAGATATGTACCCATGAGTTCATAGGTCAGCACATCATGTCCACCCCTGCGTGTGACTATAATGGCGACTACATCTGGGTGGCGACAGACTCTGGAGAGGTCCACAAATATGACTGGAGTGCTTGCGGCGGTGCACCCGATGCCACCTTCGACACATCAGTCTATGAGAGTGGCTCATACGGGCTGATTCACGGAAGCCCTGCCATTGCGACCGATGGCGCCGTTTACTTCGGCGACGATTCCGGATTCTTCTTCTGCATCGGCTCGGACGCCACGCTTGGCACCAGGGGTTGGTATGTGGAGACCGGGCATACAGTCCACAGCTCACCAGCGCTCTTCAGCACTGGCGCGACCTTGTGCGTTAGCTATGGCGATAACAACGGCACGCTTTGGGTCTTCGGCGCCTATCAGGCGACATTCGCGGTCATCTCTGCTGATGCCTTCTTCACGGCAGGCCCGGAAGGAGGCCCCGGAACGGCCATCTTCAATGGCATTTCCGTCGCAGCCGATGGCTACATCTACTTCGGCTCCGAGGATGGACACCTCTACTGCGTTGACGCGACCCAGGGCGACGATACTTACGATCATAATCTATGGGATATCCATCTTGGCGACTATGTTGAGGTGGCCCCCGCAATCGGCTGGTATGGCGAGGTCGATGTCTGCACTGCGACAGGAACGGGCGCAGGCGGTGTAGTCTATGAGATCATTTCGGACTGCAACGCGCCTTCCACGTCCTGCCTGTCGATCAATTACCTGACGTTTGACTACACCAACGTGCCAGACTTCACGCTGAGATACCTCGGTACCGACTACCAGTCTGGAATCGAGGAGATCGACTTCTACAGGAAGCCGAAGTTCGGCGGGTCGTTCCAGAACATCGGAACCGCATATCCGGCGGCGCCTGGGTTCAACGTGACCGGCACGTTTGACACGTCGCTTGCGACCGAGGGCACGTTCCACTTCTACACTGTTGGTTTTGACAGGAGAGAGCCGCCCAACGAAGAGAATCCACCGGCGAGCTACGACTGCGGGATCATCTACGACGCGACGGAACCGCTTGCGACTTGCAGCACGACGACGCCGTGGACGACTTCGGCTACGCTGTCGGTCTGCTTCACGGCTTGGGAGGACACCTCGGCGACGACGAGCGTTTCTGGGCTGCACACTGTCAAGTTCTACACTCAGTATAAGATAAGCACCTGCAGCACGACATGGCTCAGCTGGCAGGAGGAGGGCACTCACGCGACAACCTATGCGACGGGCACAACGCTAGCAACTGGCTGCATCGATTACGTGCCACCGAGCGAGGGTTACTACAACTTCGCGTTCGTGGCCAGCGACTGGGCAAGTAACTCGATGATCGAGCCGCCAGTGGCGTCCTGTAGCTCAACCGTAGTTGACTACACTGAGCCAGAGTCACAGACAACAGGCTGCTCCGCGACCAACAATCCTGTGATAACGCATGATTACACAGCCGGTGACGCAACCAGTGGGCTTGATCAGGTTGATCTCTACTACTGGTATTCAAGCGATGGCGGCGCTAGCTGGAGCGCGTTCACCTGGGCATACATGGTCCAGACGGATCCTGATCTTGACGACACAGCGTGCGTCTGGGATGGCGATTGGACGTTCGACGTTTCGGGCATCGGCGAAGGCATCTACCGCTTCGTCACGATCGCGACCGACAACGTAGGTATCGTCGAGACGCATCCTGCCGATCCGTCCGATCCTCCGTATTACCAGATCTATTATGACGTAACCGAGCCTGAGACTTGGGCCGTCACGACTGACACATACTGGAACTATGACAAGAACTGCCCGACCTGTGGGACTATCGAGGTCTGCTTCGATTCCACATTCCCTGAGCCGGGTGGAAGTGGCCTTTCACAGGTTACGCTCTGGTGGAGAATGCAAGAGGATTGCGTCGGTGGTTGGACCGCTTGGACCGACACTCTTACCGAGCCAATTACTGGGCCGACGATCTGCTCCACGACTGCTACAGTCCTAACGAGTGGCTGCTGGTACTTCCCCGCAGCTACAGCAGCCTCCACGGCAGAGGCCGCCTGGTTCGAGTTCTACACGATTGGTGAGGACTTCGGCGGCAACACCGAGACTGCGCCTCTAAGCGCTGATGACGATGCGATGTATGAGAACATACCGCCTGAGTCCGAGGCGTATGCTATTCCTGAGTATGCGAACATTCCTGTCGATTTGGGCCTCACGAGTTGGGATGATCCGGGGACGTGTGCGAGCGGGATCGCTACGGTTGCCTCGCTCATGCAGTTCGAGGGTCAAGCGACCTGGTCAACGATTGCTGGTGTGATGATCCCGACAACAGGGACGGTATCCTGGGCGCCTGGGCCATACGGCGAGGGTGAATACAGGGTGCTGAGCAACGCTCAGGACAACGCGGGCAACTGGGAATATAGAAACCAGACGATCCAGAATGCGCAATCGGCGGACGACTGGTTCGTATATGACATTACGGATCCGATCGCGACGCTGACGTGCGTCAGCCCGCCGTATCTGTCATCAGTGGCGACACTCGATTATGACTTCAATGACGAGAATGCCTCGGGCACGACCGTTGCGGGCTTTGATTACACAGAGCTCTGGGGCTGGGATGCGAGCACAGGGACCGTCTGTGTCCTTGCAACTGACACTACTGTTTATGGACAGACCGGTCCTGGCAGTTCGTCATTCATGTTCACGCCTCCTCATGAGGGTCTGTTTGGCCTCTACACTACGGGCTACGACAGGGCCGGCAACTTCGAGGCTGGCGTGGTTACGGAGTGCACGGTAACGTTCGACTGGACGCTGCCGACCTCCACCATCACCAGCTTGTTCCCGACGGTAGCCACCGCCGATCCTGCTGACGACTGCCTTACGATTGACTTCATCGCGACTGATGCAGTCAGTGGCATCGCTGAGGTTCACCTGTTCTATCGCTACACCGAAGATGGCGGCTCGACTTGGGAGCCGGATGGCGTGTGCGGCTGGCGTGATTACAACGACGACGTCTCAGGCTCCACGATATATGGCGCCACTTCAGGCACGTTCTCGTTCTGCTTCGACGATCTCGTCAATGGTGATCTTGATGGCTACTACGAGTTCTACACGCACGCGATCGACAACGCCGGCAACGAGCAGGCGCCGATTGACGATGACCTCGACGGTTGCCAAGACGGATTCGCCGCGTGTCTGAGAGATACAACCGGACCGTGGTCGAGCGCAGAGTGCACCGAGGACCTCTATCCGAATCATATAGCGGCCACATCGGTCGTAGAGATCTGCTACGAGGCGGGTGATGGCAGTGGCCTGAACCTCGATCGTGTGGAGCTGTGGTTCAGGTATTACAAAGCTTATTACTCCACGTGGACGCACTGGTGCACGGATAGCACACTTGCTTATGAGGGTGCCCCGGTTGCGACCAGCGGAGTTTTCTACTTCGATACGCTCAATCCATACAACGCCAATTGGGAGGCGTATGGTGACGGCATCTACCAGTACTTCACGTTGGCTCGAGACGAAGCTGGTAACTGGGAGCGTATGCCAACGTATCCACCAAGGGATTACGACACATATCTAATGGTTGATACCACCGCACCGACGGCGATATGCGACCTCGACGCGGATGTCTATTCCAGCGGACCGATTGAGGTCAGCTACTCGGCATCCGACGAGCTGTCAGGCATCGACTACGTTGAGCTGTGGTATGCGACCTACAGCACGGTCTGGCATTGGGCCACCGAGGGCACGATCAGCACGGATGAGGTCGGATCGTTCACGTTTGATCCATCGGCATTCGGCATCACAGAGGGCGCCCTCAGGTTCTATATCCAGGCCCACGATGTTGCGGGCAACTCAATGACCGCCCCATCGGGAGAGGCTGGTTGCGGGCCGGTCTTCATAGACATCGACGACCCGACCATGACGTGCGATTCGCCTGCTTACACCCTGGGAGCAACGGTCGATATCACCTACGAGGCATCAGATGCTACAACGCAGGTCGATACGGTTGACCTCTATTACAGCTTCGAGGGTGCAGATTGGGTTGACGCCGGCGTCTCCGATGAGAACACGCTGGGCTACAACCCGTTCCCAGGGCTGTTCACATTTGCTCCCGAGAACGGTGAGGGTGAATACGTGTTCAGGCTCGTCGCGACCGACGCGATTGGCCATACCGTATTCTGTGAGACCAGCACGGTATTCGACGAGACCAGACCTCAGACTGAGGTTACTGGCGAGGAATACGTGATTGGCGGCACGATTGAGCTCACTCTGTTCGGTGAGGACCCGCAGGACGATAGCAGGACGATCTCGGGCATGGATTATGTGGAGCTCTTCTACAAGTATGCTGTAGATGGCGACTTCACGGGCGTGTCCTGGATGACAACTGATGTCACAACTGCGACTATCGATACTCTTGGTTCCTACACAACTCCGCCGTGGAATCCGGTTGACGGTGACGGCTGGTATCGCTTCTGCACGATAGGTCACGACAACGCCGGCAACGTCGAGGCGTTCCCGTATCATTACGATTGGGAGCTCGCCTATCAGTCAGGCGCCTCGCTCGTGACATCATTCTGCTGGACGAGAAACAACCAGGAGTATTGGACTGAAGAGATAGTGATTGAATATATAGCGACGCCGACGACGACAGCGCTTGATACCGTTGAGCTGTGGTATCGCTATCAGGCGTATCCTGGCGCTGCATGGACGAGCTGGTCATATTCGGGCTACATCGAATACGAGACCTACGGAACGTTCAACTTCGCAGAGCTTGGCTACGGCGAAGGCCTGTATGAGTTCTTTACCCATGCGACCGAGGTTTCGGGGCTTGAGGAAGAGCACAACGCTGACCCGAACCTGCGATACGATTGCTGGGGCCATTACGACGTGACGGCTCCGGAGTCGTTCGCGAGCGTGGCGGCAACCTACACGAATGCCACGAACATCAACGTCTCGATTGATTTCGACGATTACGAGATGATGGGCGGCTCAGGCGTGGATTGCATCGAGCTCTGGTATCGCCTCGAGGGCGGCATTTGGGAGAACACGGCCTGTCAGTCAATCGCAGGAGGCACCCCACAGGATGTCATCTTCACTGCGACGGCAGACGGCGAGTATGAGTTCTTCTCGATTGCTGTCGATAACGCGGGTAACAGAGAGACGAACCCGACCGATGCTGATGGCACGATCATTAGGGACGTTCTGGAGCCTTGGGCAATAGCCTCGGCGCCTGCTTACACAGATGATGCCGCTCTGACCGTCACATACGCGGCTGACGACACCATTGGCGCCACGCTGAACGTGTCCGGCCTCGACACGGTGAGGCTCTATTACATGTTCGCGGAGGACGGCGTGAGCTGGCCTGGGACCTGGACAAACACTGGCCTCGTGACCGACACGGGCGCATTTGCGTTCAGTCTGCCTGATGGACAGGGCGTCTATAGGTTCTATGCAGAGGCCACGGATAACGCCGGCAACGTCGAGACCTTCAACGGCTCGTGGGAGGCGGAGACGGTCTATGATACCGATGCCCCGAACTCAGCTTGCACGTCGCCTACGTTTGCGATTGAGACGACTGTCGAGGTTGCGTTCACAGCGGAAGACCCGCAGACTGGGGCAATAATGCCGAGCGGTCTTGCGTTCATCGAGCTGTGGTATCGCTACTACGATGCCCCGACGGATACATGGACTGATTGGGAAGATAGTGGTCTGCCTGGCGTTGGCACGGCGGGCACGATCGACTTCGACATCGACCTCTTCGGCTATGGCGAGGGCGACTATGAGTTCTACACGATCGCGGTTGACAACGCTGGCAATCATGAGGCAGCGCCAACCGTGGCGGATGACGCAACTACAGTCGCGATTACGCTGCCTGCCTCGATGGTTATGGATGCTCTAACGCCTGATTACTGCAACGACGGCGTCATGGAGATCTATTACGAGGCCTCAAGTCCGGCGGCGGCGATTGATGACGTTGACCTCTGGTATCGTTACTCGGTTGATGGAGTGGTCTGGCCTGGATGGCAGGAAGCGGCGGCAGCCACGAGGCTAGCTGACCATTTCGAGATGCCGGCCGACGTGCTTCCGGTTCCGGTTGATGGCGTTACCGACGAGGGCTATTACGAGTTCTACACAATTGCGACCGATGAAGCAGGTAACGTCGAACTGCCACCTCTCGTGGCGGACGCAGGCGTTATCACTGACATCACGCCTGTGGTTTCGATGGTTGACGCTCCGGCGTGCACGGGCATAGACGAAGTTCTGGTTCACTTCTATGCCACTGACGAGCTGAGCGGGCTGGCAAGGGTAGAGCTCGAGATCGCGACGGTTGCTGGTGTTTGGACACCGACCGGTCTCTCGAGCACCCAAGGCTCGGGTGTGATGCTCTTTGAGCCTGACACAGAAGGCCTCTACTACCTCACGACCGTTGGCTACGACATGGCTGGCAACGTTGAGGGTGACAAGGACCTCAGAGCGGTCGAAATGTCTTATGATATAACCGCGCCGGAGACCGAACTGACTAGAACAGTTGCGGCGAGCCGGACGGTCCCGATACCCGTTGATTACAGTGTGCTCGAAGAGGGCTGTGGCCTAGTCGAGCTGAGACTCTATTACAAGACGAACCCAACGTCAGACACATGGATCGACTGCGGCATTAGCACGACGAGCCCTGATGGGACCGTGAGTTTTGTGCCGCCTGGTCTGCTGGAAGGCCGCTACTACCTTGCCGGTTGTGCGAAGGACGTTGCTGGGAACGTGGAGCTGCTGCCGACGGCGCCTGATTATGACATCGAGGTTATCTACGATGTTACGCCACCGGCTACTACTGTCCCTGATCCCGCTACGCGGCTCTTGGATGACTGCGAGACGATAGGCGTCTCGTATATCGCCAACGACGCTCATAGCCCGATCCAGACGGTCGCCTTGTATTACAAGCATGAGGATGGCGCTTGGACCGACAGTCTGATGAGGAAGTCTGGCGAGACAGGCGAGTTCTCCTTCACACCGCCAGAACCTTACGGCATCTACTACTACATTATGGTAGCGGAGGATGCTGCGGGTAACGCCGAGGAGTTTGTCCCGACCGATGATGGTATGGCTTGGTTCATGTTCGACGGCGAGGCTCCATACGTTGTGCCTGACAGTATCGAGCCTGTGCCCGACGGTTTTGGGTATCCACGTGACGCGAACGTCGAGTTCACGCTGGCGGATGACGGCTACGGAGTGGACGTTACGACCATCGAGGTTGAGGTGGTTGACGCCTACGGTCGGAATATCACTGCCTCGACGATCACGATGGATGTCAATACGGACGGCAGTGTTGATGTGGTATTCGAGCCAAGCAGGCTCTACGGATACGAAGATCTAATAACGGTTTACGTAACGGCTTGCGACCTGGTGCCTTCAGGCGTGCCGGGCAACTGCGAGAACTGCATCGAGACACCTGAGACCTGGAGCTTCTACATTACCGCGAGGCAGGTGCCTCAACTGTCGGATGGCTCCGTAACTCCGGATGTCGGATATGTGCCGCTCAACACAGAGTTTACCTACGAGGTGAGCTACTTCAGCGCAACCGCTGACATCCCAACCATGAAGCTCGTCTATATCGACGGCGCCTCTCACGAGATGGAGCTTGTCGCGGGTGACGAGTGGAACGGAACGTATCAGTTCGTGATTGACGGGCTAGAAGAGGGCGTCCATGAGTATTACTTCCTGTTCGCGACGGTAGGCGGCGATCAGGCGAGATGGCCTGCGGTTGGCACCGAGGAAGGTCCTACGGTTCATGCCGAGATGACCACAACGCTGTCTTGTTCAGTGCTGCCAGAAGACCCGAGTGTCCACGACACGCTCGTTATTTCGGGCGCGCTGGGTACAGGCGCGACAGAAGAGACTATAGAGATCAACATAACGAATCCGGTGACATCATTCACCGGCACGGCGGTTACGACCGATGACGGCGAATACATGTATGAGGCGTCAGCATCAGTAATCGGCCCGTGGTCTGTTAGCGCGTTCTGGGCGGGCACTGAAGATTACAGCCCAGTTGAGAGCGCTATTGTCGAGTTCGAGGTTGGCAAGATTGCCACGGAGCTCGAGCTCGATGTCACACCTCACTCCATCAGAGTGGATGAGACCGTTGATATAACCGGTAGGCTAAACGCTGTGCCGGTCTTCAGCGACGGTGTTGTCTATATCGAGCTGATCAATCCGGTCGGCGAGCGTTCAGAGGGCATTGAAGTCGAGCTGCTGCCTGACGGCACATTCGAGCTCATGGACTTCGATATGCTCACGCTTCTGGGCACATGGCAGATCGTAGCGATGTTCGACGGGACTGCTGAGTATGGAGCCTCGCAATCCGAGTTTGTGACGGTGGTGGTCACAGGCGGCGATGCGGCGATACTGGTTCACGGCTTCTCAGAGCAGACCAGAGCTCGCAATGATAGGCACACGACGATGGAGTATGTGTATCAGACGCTCCGTAGAAGAGGCCTAAGCCACGCTGACATCTACTATCTGACGAACATGGTGGAGCAATCGCAGTATGCGGATGCGGGCTGCAACGAGGGCGAATACGACGATGTGATAACGGAGCTCGTCGATAGAATTGACGCGGGCAACGCGCCAGAGAACCTGTATGTGGTTCTGATGGGCGAGTCCACGCAAGAGGGCGCGTTCTTCACACTGCAGGTGGCGGACACACTCTCGAGCACCAAGCTCCAATCGGACCTCAGCATGCTGAAGAGCCTTGCGCCTGCGATGAAGACGGTCGGCCTCATGGCGTTCGACGCATCTCAGAGGTTTGCGGAATACATCGCGGTCGTTACCGACAGCGTGTTCATCTCTACCGCTTCGGAGCCGGATGGCTATACGTATCCTGATCCGGGCACGGAGCACGGCGACCTATTCGTCGCTGAGTTCTTCTCCGCGGTGGCCTCTGACAAGAGTGTCGATGTGGCGTTTGACATGGCCTACGATTCCGCAAAGGTCCTGCACGAGCCACAACAGCCGATGATGTTCGACAACGGTGGGCTTGCGCCAACCACGAGTATCGGAAGCTGGACCATCAGAGGCGACATGGCTCCGGTCATACTCGACTACGCAGAAGGAACCACGTTTGCGGATAGCGGCGTTACGGCAACGACAGTTGACCTATGGGTCCAGGCTGAGGATGACTTCATGGTCGCTCAGGTCTATGCCCTGATAATGCCAGAGGGCTATGATCCTGGGGCCGAGCCATTCACAGGCGCCTCAACAGCTGAGCCTGAACCTCTTACGAGGCAGGTTGCCGGCTACTGGACTGGCGAGTTTGATATTGCAGTGCCGGGCGCCTATAACGTCGCTTACATTGCGATGGATGACGTTGGTAATGTCTCAGAACTGGCTTCAACCACCTGGGCTATGGCTACGCTGGATATAGAGCTCGAGCTCAATAGCTACATGTTCCATCCGGGTGACACGGTTCAGGTCAGCGTCGGCTACACAAATGGTAGCCACGTGCCTGTTTATGTTGACTTGTTCCTCGTTGTGCAGTTCCCGGACGGCCGCTACCTGTTCATAGGCGGTTTGTTTGGGCCTTCATGGGATATATCGAGCCCATACTGGACTGGATACTTGCCGGTTGGCCACAGCGAGCCGTTCCCGCTGTTCTGGCAGCCCATACCAGAGGTTGGAGGACTTGAGGGCACATACTACTGGGTCGCGGCGTTCGTAGAACCAGGCACCACCTGGAACATCATAGCCGCAACCGAGCCTCAAGCGATGGTGATCTCGCCTTAACGCTTAGTCTAGTGAAATACGACAGTCTAACCAGGAGGGGATCGGCGCTTGCCGGTTCCCTCCTTTTCTTATTCTTGATCGTGACTGCTCAGCTTGGGTGCGAGAGCGAGGGCGATAGGGAGCAGGAGGCATACGACTCGCTCAAGGCGTGCGTCAACGCTTACTGGCAGGCCAGAGTCGAGGGAAGGGCTTGGCAGGATACAGACACCTGCTGCGGCTCAGTCGAGGGAAGCGACTCAGACGGCAAGTCTAGCAGGCGAGACCCCGTCGCCCTGGAGATAGCCATCGAGCGCTTTGAGATCAGGGACCTGAAGGTGAAACGGGACCTCAAGCGGGCGGAGGTCAAGGTCTGGCTCGAATACACTATCCCGCTTATCCCGACATCTCTCACCAACGTCGTAACCGAGAGATGGGAGCTGCGGGACGGTGCCTGGCACCGCATCCCATCCAATCTGAACGCGATACTGGTCGGCGCAGGAAGGCCGGGGTAGCCCGCTCAAATTTGTCGGTTGCGGATGATACAACCGTGCACGTGTAGGCGCAGTGGCTGGCCGGCCCTAAAGACAAGTTACTCGGCGACCAGCGCCGTTACATCGGCGCCAGCCGGAAAGCTCACGCGCGCTCGGAAAGCTCACGACGGGGCAACATCACTCCGGGCCTGAACGGCGACGGCCAATGCGCGGCGCAGTCTCTCGACATCGTCCTGACCGAGTAGGGCCAGTTCGACGCGAAGGACTAGTAGTTGTCGGGCTTCCTCGTCAGATAGACCGGCGAGCCTGGCCGCGTCCTTATCGGTGGTGACGATTAGGTCGAATCCGCCGGACTGTCCTTGTGAGAGGAGGGTCTTGATCTCCTGCCTCGTATAGGCGTGATGATCGGGGAACGGGACGCCAGTTACTTTCGCGCCCAGCGCGGAGAGAGTAGAGAAGAAGCTCTCGGGCCTTGCGATGCCGCAGAATGCTAAAACGCTCTTGCCGCTCAAATGGTCAAGGCTGAGCGAGCTTGAATCCGAAATTCCTCTGAGTCCGGCTGGGCGGTGGGTAGAATGAATAACATCTATATCAGGGCTGTATCGAAGAATGCCCTCGTCGGTTGCGGCAAGCTCATCTGATCCACATTGGTCGGAGCGTGAGATTATCGCTACGCGGGCACGCGCAATTGCCCAGAGCGGCTCACGGAGCGTTCCACAAGGCAGCAGTTTGCGGTTGGCAAATGGATACTTCGCGTCGAACATCAAAATGTCGAGGTCCCTTTCGAGGCGAAGGTGACCGAAGCCGTCGTCCATGACAAGCACATCTGGCGCGAACTTATCGCAAGCATGTTTGGCTGCGGTCGCCCGATCTGCAGTGACGATAATCGGAACATCTTCGAGGCGGGTCGCCAGTGTCAGGACTTCGTCTCCAAACCGGCTCGAAGCTTCTTCTGGCTCGAGGCAACTAAGATCGCCCGGCGCGAGAGTCTGCATCGAGCTCTGGGAGCGTCCGTAGCCCCGCGACAGGACCACCACCCGCATCCCCATCTCTTGCAGCACCCGACAGACAAGGACCACCGCCGGTGTCTTGCCGGTGCCCCCGGTTGTGATGTTCCCGACGCATACGGTAGCGCACGGCGGCCGATACGTTTTCAGTGTCCCCCTTCTGTAAAGCGACGCGCGTGCTACCACTGCGGCGCCATAGAGAATCGAGAATGGCTCCAGCAAGGCAAGGAGGGTCGCGGCGCATAGATCGAAAAAGCGCTCGTGTTTCCGATCTGCGGCGCTCCCCGCGCCGAGGCCCGGATCTAGGCGCGCCATAAGAGCTGCCTTGAAGCGCGAGAATGACGAGGCAGATAGACGAATCTCTCTCACCGCCCAGGCCCTCCTTCAAAGAAACCACTGCGCTCAAGATGCTCCATTATGCGGTCTATTGCCCCTCGGTTGGCGGCCAGAACGTCTCGGGCCGCTTCTGCCATGTGTTCTCGCGTCTTTGAGGAGAAGAGAATATCCGAGGCTGCTTGGAGTAGTTCCGATCCGTTACTGACTCGTCTTGCGGCCCCGCTTGTGACCAGTATCTCGGCCACGAACCGGAAGTTCTGCATGTTTGGCCCAAAAAGGGCCGGTACGCCGCAGGCCACGGGCTCAATCGGGTTCTGTCCGCCCGTGACATTGGGGGCGAGGCTTTTGCCCACGAAGGCGACGGTAGCGATCTGGTAGGCCCGCATAAGCTCCCCAATTGTATCGAGAATGAGCACATCGAACCGCCCAGCTGCAGAAGCCTGAGTGCTTCTTCGCACATTCAAGATGCCCTTTTTGGCCGCGATTTGTGCGATCTGCTCACCTCGCTCAACGTGTCTCGGCGCGATGATCATCGCTACGCCCGGGTGCTTGTCCTTGAGCGACAGAAAGACATCCAATACGATCTCATCCTCACCGGGATGCGTGCTTCCGGCGACAAATACTTCACGGGCTGGGTCGATCTTGAAGCTCCCGGCTATTCTGGCTCTCTCGTCGTCCCGAATCTCCTGTGATGGGATGTCCAGCTTCACCGTGCCCGCGACGTTCACCAGATTCTCTGGCGCGCCCATCTGAATCAGCCTAGCTTTATCCTGCTCAGTTTGAGCGAGCACTGTGGAGAATCTGGGCAGGAGCCGTTTCCAGACCTGCCGCGTGAGCACGTAGCGCTTGAATGATCTGTCCGAGATGCGGCCGTTGACCAATGCAAGCCGTGTGTTGGCTCTGGCTGTCGCGACGATGAGATTTGGCCAGAGCTCAGTCTCAAGAACGATCACGCTGCGCGGATTGATCAGTTTCAGGAAACGGTTCAATAGAATCGGCAGATCGAACGGCATATAGACTGTGAAGGCGTCCTGTCCCACCTGTTCCTTTGCGAAGGCTTGGCCGGTTGTTGTGATCGTCGATAAGACAACCGGGATGTTCAGGCTAGCGAGGCGCCGGATTATGGGACAGGCGACTCCGACCTCTCCAACAGAGACGGCGTGGATGAGCAGTGGGCGTTTGCCGATCTTAGAGAGCGCCGCTCGTGCTTCCCGGCCAACAAATCCCAGCCGTTGCCATAGGTTTGCTCTGTATTTTTTTGAGCACAGAACGATCAGGACAATGATCGGGCTGAGGACAATGAGCGCAGCATGTAGGAGCAGATTATATAGAAAGAACATGTCGGGTCATCGGAGTAGCTCTGTTGTCATATAGACCATACGCTGACGTCCTCTTGCGTAGCCAACGGCGCCGGAACCGGCGACTGGGGCTGAGACCCGCTCCTGCAGGACCTCGCCGTCGTTGTGCGGAGACTACGCAGCCTCAACGCCATCAAGACGCCTTTCCTTGGGCAAGTTCTTCCGCTTGACGCGTTATCTCGATCAATCTTGTTTCAAGAGCTTGCCTGAGAGCTTCTACCGTTTGATCATCAGCGTCCTCTGGCACTTCGAGCGGCTCCCCGCAAACGAAAACGCCTCGGCTAAACGGCGCCGGGACGATGAAGTTATCCCAGCTGTTGAACTCTTTGCGTCTGGAGCAGGCATACGTGACAGGAAATATCGGGAGCCCGGCTGCTATCGCGAGCACAACGGCGCCTTTGTGCGCCTTCCATTTCGGCCCGCGCGGCCCATCTGGCGTTATCGCCACGTCACTACCCCCACGAAGCGTCTCGAGCATTCGTCTAAACCCAGCACTTCCCCCTCTCGTGGCCGAGCCTCGTATCGACCGCACGCCGAGTCGTGAGACAGCCCTTGAGATGAGCTCACCGTCTCTGTGATGGCTGATTAGCACGTAGAGTCCATGGCCCTTGTAGGCGAGCGGCATCATCAGGAGCCGTTGGTGCCAAAGGGCAAAAATCGATGGCAGCTTCCGGTTCCATCGGCTCTCCACCTCATCGAAGCCATGTTTTGAGAATGCTATCGAACGGCCGAGCAGCTTGACGAGAGAACTTATCAGAAAAGGCGCAGTGGCGAGAACTAAGCGGTTGTTGAGGCGCATGGTCAACCTCTTGGGGATAGCCCCTTAGGTTGAGCGAGGATGGGGATGTCGATTAGGGTATCGGTTACCGCTCGAATGTGATCATCGCCCCACATCTCGTCGAGTAGATCACGCGCCAAATCCCCTGTTGTATGGCACGAAGCAACCTTCCGGACGCCCATCTCGGCCATTCTCTCAAGAATGTACGAGATAAGCGATTCGGAGAGCCAAACCAACGAGGTCCCGCCGACTAGAAGATAGATGGAGTCGATGCCCGTGACCTGTTTCGCTTTCTCGATTATCCGCATCGGTGATGGATGGCAGTCCCCGGTCAAAAGTATCAGGCCCTCGTCACTCTCGATGACGAGCGTCGTCTCCTTAACGGGCGCAAACGGCAGCGGGTCATCCTCCAGAGATTCGGTCGTGATAAGCCATGTCTTGTGCGCGACCTCGACGTAATCCTCGACTGTGGCGAAGTTCTCGAGCATCTGCTCATCAACTGTCGGGTCCATCTTGGGTTGGTTGTTGATCATCCATTCCGTCGTCATCGGGCCAAAGATCTGGATATCGGGGTTCTCGGTTAGCAGGAACTTGTAGGCGAACATGTGATCGAAGTGCACGTGCGAGAGAACCAAAACGTCAATCGACTTGGGGTCTATGCCGGCGACGCGCGTGTTGTTTTTGAGGATTGGGACATCAGTTGTGGTATCGAGGAGTATTCTAAGGCCGTTGAAGCAGGTGAACAGCGATATGCCCTGAATGCTCATTTTGCCAAAGGCGATCATCTGTGAGATCGGCTTGGAGATGTGAGGAGGCGAGAGGTTTGTGCTGTCCTCATAAAGAACAAGTATGCGGTTTGTGTAGTCCCGCTCAATGAAACCGTCAACGTACGAGCGGCTCTTCTCGACGAGGCCAGATGACGCCTGAAGCGCGCGTATCGCATCGGCTGCGGTAACACTGCCGTCCCGGTTCACATCCGATTGATAGAGGATCGTTGCGGCCAATGGCGTGGCCCCGGTTAGGACTCCGGCCCCGACCAGGCCTGTCAGGAATTGACGTCTGGAGATTGTGCGATCTCTGCTGCCCTGTTTAGCCCCCATCTGATAGTCTCTTGCTTAGCTGCCTAATGTGCTCTGGCGTCGTGCCGCAGCACCCGCCGACCATTCTGGCGCCGGCGTCCGCCAGCTTCGCCGTCTTTTCAGCGAACACATCCGGAGTCTCATCATAGACGGCAACGCCATCCTGCATTCTGGGCATGCCGGCGTTGGCATACGCGGCAATCAGCGTATCTGTGCAACCTCGAAGCGCGGTGACGACCGAGACCATGTCATCCGCCCCCGTGCCGCAGTTTGTGCCCACGCCATCGACGCTGACGTTCTGGTCTGCGAGCATCTTGACGAAATGCTCTGGGCTCGTTCCCATCATGGTGCGTGGCCCCCGTGGTGTCGGTTCGTAAGTTAGGTTGACGATAACTGGGAGCGACTGGAGGACGGACTTCGCAGCTCTCGCGGCCAAAATCGCCTCTTCGGGGGAGATCATCGTCTCGACGATAATCGCATCGACCCCGCCCTCTACGAGCGCCCTGATTTGGACCGCAAACTGCTCGAGCAGCGCATCTGGGGTCGCTGTGCCAAGAGGTTCCAGTAGCTCCCCAGTTGGGCCCACGCTGCCAAAAAGCAGTGTGGTATCGGCGTTGCGGGACGCGCTGCGAGCTCTCGCCGCCAGTTGTGCCCCGGCGCGGTTGATCTCATCCGTTCTGCTCTCGAGCCCGAACATCTTTAGTTTCTTGGGAGAGCCGCCGAACGTGTTGGTTACGATTATGTCGGCGCCAGCCTCGAGGTAGTCCTCGTGGATTCTCTGGACGCTGTCCGCGTGTTCGATATTCCATAGCTCAGGGCACTCACCTATTCCTAGCCCGGCGCGCTGGAGCATTGTCCCCATTGCGCCGTCAAAGATGAGCAACCGCTTCTTTTCGAGCAGATCGGTAAGTTCGCTAGACAATTTGGAGCAGCTCCTTCACCTTTTGGACGGCCCCTGTTGCCTCATCGGCGTAGCCGTCCGCGCCAATGGAATCCGCAAACTCCTGTGTAACAGGCGCTCCGCCAATTATGACCGAAACACTCTCCTTTAGGCCGTTCTCTTTGAGGAGCTCGATCGTTCGCTTCATCTGTGGCATTGACGTGGTTATGAGCGATGACAGGCCGATGATCTTCGCCCCGGTCGCTTCTGTGGCCTCAATGAACTTCTCGGGGGCCACGTCCCGGCCCAGGTTGACGACCTCGAAGCCGTTACCCTCCAGCATCATGCCGACGATGTTCTTGCCGATGTCGTGCAGATCGCCAAGCACCGTGCCGATTACCACTTTCCCGAGCGATTTCGCGCCAGACGCGGCGAGAATGGGTTTCAATAGGCCGGTCGCGGAAGTCATCGCTCTGGCAGACAGAAGGACTTCCGGGATGAATATCTCCTTCTTTTGGAAGCGGTCACCAACGACCTGCATCCCTGCGATCATGACATCGAGGATTTTCTTGGCGGATTCTCCCTCGTTAAGCAAGCTGTTGACAAGCTCGCTCAGCTCCTCCTGCTGTCCATTGATGAGAGAGTCCTTTATGCGCTTTTCATCCACCAGTTGTCTCCTCCTGACTGCTTGAAATTGTCTCTGAGCCCTCGGGTAGAGAGCTATCCTATAATCTAAGCTGTTTCCACTTCTGATTCAAAGCATAGACGAACGCCAGTATCTCCGCGACCGCTTTGTAGAGCTCGGGCGGAATCGCTTCATGCAAATCCAGCAGCATCAGCGCCTCGACCAGATCGGCGTCCTCCTTGATCGGTATGTTGTGTTCTTTTGCGAGCTTGATGATCTTCTCGGCAAGGTGGCCGGTGCCCTTCGCAAGCAGCTTTGGCGGTTCAGGGCCGCTGTGATCGTAAGAAAGCGCGGCCGCCTCTTTCCTCTTTTGTTTCCTCGCCATAGATTAAAGCCCCGTGTCGATCTCAGAGAAGCGGCGCGTTCTCCTCGCATTTGAGGCTTTCTGCTCGAGTGGCTCGGCGCCCTGTACGAACGCCGCGATGATTGCATCGGTTGTCTTATCGGTCGCAAGCTCCCCGCTCTTGGAGTCCACCATTCTGAACACTATGCCCTCTGGGACGGGGAAGTCGGTGTCCGGCTCGTCCTTCAGCGCCTCTTTCATGAACTCTATCCAGATTGGTAGCGCAGCCCTGGCGCCGGTCTCACCCTTGCCAATTGGTTTCAGCTCGTCGAAACCGACCCACGTTCCGACCACGAGGTCCGGGCTGAATCCGATAAACCATGCGTCCACGAAGTCATTTGTGGTGCCGGTTTTTCCCGCCAAATTGTGGCCCAGCCCTTTCGCTCTGACGCCAGTGCCTCGCTGAATAACACCTTTTAGCATGTGGATCATAACATAGGCGGTCTGCGGGCTGACGATCTGTTCTAGATCAGGTTCTTGGTTATAGAGAGTTCTGCCAGACCGATCAGTTATCTCCTTGATGAAGACGGGCGTGAATCGTTTGCCGCCCGTTGCAATGACGCCGTAGAGGCATGTCAGGTCAAGGAGGCTGACGCCAATTGAGCCAAGCGCCAAGGAGGGAACAGGCTCGAGGTGGGATTGAATACCCAGCAGACGGGCATACTCGACAGCAAGGTCCGCGCTAAGCCTCTTGATGAGGTTAATCGTGGCCAGATTCTTAGACTTCTCCAGCGCGGTCTGAAGAGTAACAGGGCCGAAGACTCGCTCGCCGTAGTTCTGGGGCTTCCAGACCTTTTCGACCTCGTCCATATAGACCGGGACGTCGAGTATTATGTCGGTCGGGATCATCCCCGAATCTATCGCCGCAGTGTAAATGACGGGCTTGAAAGCGGAGCCCGGCTGCCGTTGCGACTGAATTGCCCTGTTGAACTCGCTCTTCTTGAAGCTGCAACCGCCGGCCATTGCCTTGACGTGTCCGCTGCGAAGGTCTATTGCGACGAGCGCGCCCTCGACCTCCGGCTCCTGCTCGAGCCAAAGCGGCACATCCTCCTCCATTTCAGGCTCAAAGTCGTCTGCGACCCTCACCTCAATGATCGACCCGGTTGCAAGATGCAGTTCGTGTCTCCCGTCAAGCGCCCATTTGAAACGTTTCTTGCTTATGATTCCCTGGATGTCTTTGCCCAGCAAAACGCTGATCGCACCGGGGTTGACGCCGGTCACTTTGGCGAGCGATATCAATCCGGGCCTCAGCCGGCCCCGGTCGAGCCTGTCGTCGAGTTCTCCGTCCTCAATCGGGCCGCGGAAGCCTTGTCGCTTGTCCAACTGGCGCAGCCCTTCTTCGACCGCATGCTCCGCGGCCGCCTGCAAACTCAGGTCTATCGTTGAGTAGATGTTCAGGCCGTTGCGATATACTACGTCGCTGGCCGAAGTGCCAAACAGTTGGTTTTCGGCCTTTTCTTCATCGTCCGGTTCGTCCGATGGGGCTTTGAATATCTCAAGCGCACTACGCCTGATGTGCTCGAAGAACCATGCCCCGCTGGTGCTATCGTTAATCGTGTACGTGTCGAGCGTTTGCAGCGGGCTGGCGATTGCCTCGCGGTATTGTTGCTGAGAAATGAATCCCTCAGCCAGCATCCTTCCAAGCGCAAAGTTTCTTCGCCCTGTGGCCAAGGGAGGATTTCTGAGCGGGGAATACCTGCTCGGCGCTCGAGGCAGTCCGGCGAGCATTGCGAACTGCGGCAAGGACAGCTCATTTAGGGGCTTGCCGAAATATACCTGTGCCGCTGCGACGACGCCATAGGAGCCAGAGCCGAAGTATATCTCGTTGAGGTAGTATTCCAGTATTCGCTGTTTGCTTGAGAGTTTTTCTTCGATTTTGCGGGCGAGTATGATCTCCCTGAGCTTCCGCTTGACTGTCTTCTCAGGTGTGAGGAAGAGGCGTCTGGCCAGCTGCTGAGTGATTGTGCTTGCGCCCTGTTCAATGCGTCTTCTGCGTAGATTTGCCCACGCTGCACGGATGATGCCGAGCCAGTCAACGCCTGCGTGGGAGTAGAATCTCGAGTCCTCCACAGCGATGATCGCCTGCTGCATCAGTTCTGGGATCTTGTCAATGGATGTCCATATTCGCCGCTCGATGTAGAATTCGTGGACCTTCTGCCCATTCTCATCGAAGACTAGAGATGCAAGGCTTGGGCGGAAGTCATCGAGAACCTCTATTGACGGCAGGCCAGCCGCGAGCTTGTGATACACGAACAGGGCGGCGCCGCCCGAGACGAGCGTAACCGCGACGACAAGCCAGACAATAACCTTAATTAAACGGCTGCCCCTCTTGGCTTTGGTCATCTTCACCACTCTTGGTTCTTGATCTGCTCAAGTTCGTCCTTTCGCTCCGCCACAAGTGCGAGCACTTCCTCAAGTTGGTGGACGTTTGCGAAGGCTGAGACCTTCGCGGATTTCGTCAACGTCCCCTTTTTCTTAACAACTGAGCGGACAGTTCCGACCCTCAGCCCTCGTGGGAAGACGCCGCCAAACCCGGAAGTTAGTAGGGTGTCACCTGTCCTGATGTCCGCTCCCGCGTCGATATAGACCATCTCGCACAGATTGCTCCCCGTTCCCTGAAGGATCCCCGGCGCTCTCGATCGCTGAACGAGCACCGCTATGCTCGACCTCATGTCTGTCAACAGCTGCACCCGCGCCGTGTGGCTCGAGACCTTCACGATCTTGCCCACAACTCCGTCGTAGGTGATTATGGGCATGTTCCGGCTGAGACCATCTTCAGACCCACGATCGACGAATGCACTGCTGAAAAGCCTCGAAGGATCGACGCTGATGACCGAACAGAGCAGTGAATCAAAGCGCCTTGACTCGTCGAGGTTCACGATTTTTCTCAAGCGCTTGTTCTGTATCGCTGCTTCCATCAGGCTGGCTTTCTCCGCCTCGAGTCTCGCGAGCTCCCTTTTGAGTTTCTCGTTTTCTCTGTTGGTGTTGACTAGGCAGAAGTAACTTGCAAGGGTGTCGCCGATGAAGTTACACACTGTTGTGCAGACCGACTGCACAGGGGCGAAGGTGGCCATGACGACTCTCTCGATAACGAGTGTCCGGTCCGGATTGCGGATGTCAAGCGACATCAGATAGACTGACGAGGCTATATAGAAGACGAGCAACACAAAGGTCTGGTGCCTTCCGGCGAAAGCAGCCATGTCTAGTTCCCAGCCAGCCGGCTACCTGGACGACGACGCGACCTTGCGCAGAAGGGCAAGGTCGTTCAGCATCCGGCCCGCGCCAAGCGCGACGCTCGTGAGTGGGTCCTCACATATCTTGATCGGTAGCCCTGTTTCGTCCTTTAGCCGCATGTCGAGGTTTCTCAAGAGCGAGCCGCCGCCCGAGATTGTTAAGCCTCGCTCAGCTATGTCGCCCGAAAGCTCCGGAGGCGTTTTCTCAAGAGCTTGCCTTATCAAGTGGACAATCGAGTCGATTGTATCTTTCAGGGCCTCCCTTATCTCGTCGTCAGTCACTGTAATCCGTTTAGGGACACCCCTCACTATATCTCGTCCCATGATCTCGACCGAAAGCGGCTTTTGCAGCGGATAGGCGGAGCCTACCTGGATCTTGACGTCCTCGGCCATTCGCTGACCAATCAAGAGATTGTGCTTCTTCTTTATGTACTGCTGGACGCACTCGTCCATCTTGTCGCCGCCAAGTCGCAATGACTGCTTGAAGACCATTCCCGCGAGCGATATGACGGCGACCTCGGTCGTTCCGCCGCCGATATCAACGATCATGCTGCCCATCGGCTCGTCAATAGGCAATCCGGACCCGATAGCTGCCGCCATCGGTTCCTCGACGAGATAGACCTCCGCCGCGCCGGCTTTTGCCGCTGATTCTATAACCGCTTTCCGCTCAACTTGAGTGATGCCAGACGGGACTGCCACAATTATCCGCGGCCTGATGAACGGCCTTGAAATCGCGCCGCCGCCGTGGACCTCGCTGATGAAATGGCGCAGCATTTTCTCTGTTATGTCGAAGTCAGATATGACACCATCTTGTAGAGGTCTTATGGCTAGTATGTTTTGGGGTGTTCTGCCGACCATACGCCTCGCCTCTTTGCCTACGGCAAGCACCTTTCTTGTATCAGTCTGTATTGCTACGATGGATGGTTCGCTGAGCACTATCCCGCGATTCTTCATGTAGATCAGGCTGTTGGCCGTGCCGAGGTCTATTGCGAGGTCATTTGAGAAGAAAGAAAAAAGCCACTGAAACATCTATATTGCCTCCGCGTCCTGTCCGGTTGATTGGGCAGGAGCCTTAGTGCTAAAATGTCATTCAAGTCGAACGAAGTCTCAGTGTCTAAACTAAGCATGGGCACGCACACTGTCAAGATAAATGGCGCGTCAGTTTTACTGACCGGGCTAGGGTGCAGAGCTGGGACTTTCAGCTGGAAGGCCGTATGAGTGCCAGACGATCTGTCAGGGCGAATGTTGAGAGACGAGGGGAGTCATATCCTGAAGCACAGGGGCGGACAGTTTCTATGATTGATGTGGGGCAGACGTTTTGATGAGCATAGTCAGAGCGATACTCTTTGGCGTTGTTCAGGGCCTGACTGAGTTCCTGCCGGTCAGTTCTTCAGGCCATTTGGCGGTCTTTCACAGGCTCTTCGGCGCAGAGGCTGAAGCCGTGGTTCCCTTAGGCGTGATCGCTCATGTTGGGACACTTGTCGCGGTTCTACTCTACTTCCGTAGGGAACTCGCGATGTTCGCCCGAGCCCTATCACCAAACGCGCTGTCGGGAACAATCCGGAGACCGTCGCTCTTGTTTGCTTCCGTGCCTAACCAGGACGAGGAGAGTCGCGGTTGGTATCAGCGTGTGCTTGCTATGATCGCACTTGGCACGGTCCCGGCTGCAATCGTGGGACTCACGCTCAAAGAATCGATTGAGCAGGCCTTTTCGAGCGTCAAGGTCGTGGGCGTCATGTTCCTCGTTACCGCCGCCTTCCTTTTCCTGACGAGGCTGTTTAGAGAGGGAGAGAAGACGGCCCGGCACTTCTGGCTTCTCAGCGTGCTCTTCATCGGCGCGGCGCAGGCCTTGGCGATAATGCCGGGCATCTCGAGGTCAGGCGCCACGATCGCCGCCGGCATATTTTTGGGTTTCAGGCGAGAATTCGCGGCCAAGTTCTCATTCCTATTGTCTATACCGGCCATCGCCGGGGCTTTCCTGCTGGAACTCGACGAGATCGTCCACGTGTTCAGTACCCAAGGCGCGCTAGAGACCGCGCTCGTATTCCTGTCGGCCTTTGCGGTCGGATACGCCTCAATAGCGCTTCTTCTGCGTGTAGTCGGCAGAGGCAAACTTCACCTGTTCGGATTCTACTGCATAGTCGCTGGAGTCATTACACTGCTTGTCGTCGGCGTTTAGCCCGAATAATTCAAAGCCGGGACTCTCGTCCGTGTAAGGCGGGCTTTCCAGCCTGCCAAAGACAGGACCTCGACCTGACAGAGTGTTCCATGTGAGGGATGCAGCAATCATTACAATAGGCAGGCTGGAAAGCCCGCCCTACATCTTATCGCATCCGCAGTTTATGGATAATCCGGGTTAGGGCGCACATCTGGCTTTTTGGTGATGCGCGGGAAAGACTGTCTTAGAGCTGGTTAGCGTGGATTACAGAAAAGGTCCCGTGGATTCAGGCTAGGCCAACTTGCTTTTGAGCTCCCGGAATACTCGTTTTAGCGATTCGGCGGTTCCGGATTTGACGTTTGGCCTTGCGGCTATTCTGGGGAAGTCCTGTTTGAGAATAAGGTCTAACTCGTCTCGGTTTAGCTCCTCATTCTTCAAGATCATTTGCAGCGATTCGACGGCGATTTGGCCTGATAGAGCAAGCTCGAGACACCTTAGAGCATTGAGATAGCCATGAACGTTGCTCACACCCTCGCAGAAGAGAGAGATCGCCTGTTCGGTCTTGCCCGGCTGATAGAGCAACTCATCGAGGTCCTTCAGCGAGATCATGGCCCGGACGAGCTCGCTGAGCGCGCTCTTGCAGTTACTCGCGCCTCCCGAGTAATCAGCGGTCAAGAAAGTCACAAAATCGGTCTCGACCCTGAACATCAGCCTGGACAGAATACCGGAGAAATACCGAACGCGCTGACCGAGTGACTGCGAAACCAGCGGCTGAAACGGTTCGAAGTATGACAAAGAGATGAAGCTATTTCTTGAGCCCGATTTAGTGCTAATTCTACTCCTGAGTCTCGCCTTGTGGAGTCCGAGCTCGAGCTGTGTGTCGATCATGTCTTTGAACTTGACGACGTTCAACGTCTCCGCCCCCTCGCCCTTGACCCCGTCTTTGTAAGTCTTCAAAAGGGCGCTCATCACGGGTTCATTCAGCGTTTGCACGTGCGTCTTCCGCGCCTTGCCCTTTCCTGTCAGCTGCTCGTCGAGGTCAACGAGATTAAGAACATTGTCGTTTCCCAGTGCGAACATCTTTGAGGCGCCCATTCCCCTTGCTCTGCTGAAAAAGGCGTCTTCACCTCTCTGGTGAAGATATCGCACGACCTCGTTTAGGCTTCTGAGTTTCGAAGCCAGGCCCTCGTCTCTCGGGTTATGAAGCGACTTGGTGACGTCGGGTCTGATCTCGGTCAAGAGTCCCAGTGCCCTCCTGTGTTGTGAGAAATACATCACGTCGTCGCATAAGTTGAACAGCAGAACTCGCTTCAGGAACCAGAAGTTAGAGA
>Ga0272444_10001340_pt1 | contig 23867 bp, 22 predicted proteins | sample SSMForm13_FD_201033 | JGI IMG/M metagenome (GOLD analysis project Ga0272444, IMG submission 201033) | Marine sediment archaeal communities from Little Sippewissett salt marsh, Falmouth, MA, United States - SSM-Form-13 | ecosystem: Environmental > Aquatic > Marine > Wetlands > Sediment ...
GGTTCAAATCCAGTCGCCCCGATGAGTGAAGGGTCGCCGTCAGGCGGCCCTTCGGTCATTTGTGGAGGTCGCATTCAACCAGCGACCGTGGATTCGCCGAAGGCGGAGACGCATCGCTGGTCCACGCCGAAGTCCTGAGCCTGTCGAAGGACGAAGCGGACACAGTCGCTGGCCCGCGCCGAAGGCGCCTCCCACGGTCCCATAGTTTCCGATCCCGGCCATACGGAAACGCCTTGCCATCTGCCGCGAAGGCCCCTATGATAGCCGCCCAGGGTTGGTCGGTGAGTAGTCGCCGCGGCGCCGGCACTTCCGTGGCTTCGGTCCGGTAAGCTATCCGGACCGGGCAGGAAGCCGGGCTCGCGGGCGACGCTCTGTCCCTTGGAGTTCAGGGGGCAACATACAGGGAAAGTTGCATGGAGATGTCCGATTCATCGCGGCAGGACGCGGACACGCCGGCAGGCGCGCTCGGCGCGGGGCTGAAGCTTATCCCGTTCATTGAGCGTTACATGCGCGTGGCCATCGCGTTCGGGATAACCGTCTATCAGTGGATTACGTGGAACGAACGCAACTTGGCCCACCAGCCTTCCTGGCTGCTTCCGCTATTGGGGTCCTACTGGGGCTATGTGATCTTCACACACATTTGGCGTCGAACAAGCCTGAAGTACGACTTGCGCAAGCGTCAGGTGATTCGCTTTGTGCTGGACTGCGTCTTTGCGCTGTTATGGGTGTTGATCGGCAGAGGAAGCGAGAGCAACGCCTTCGCCCTGTTGATACTGCCCGTATTCGTCGCCTCGTACAGGTTCCCGATCCGCTACAGCTACCGGGCCGTCGCCGCGCTGATCGGCTCCTACATTGGCGTATGCGTCTTTCGCGGCCTCTGGCCGGGCGGAGAGATGAACTGGTCTTCCCTCGTCGTGCACTCGCTGGCGATCGGGTTCGTCTTCTACTCCAACATCTCCTCACGCTATTTCCTGCTGCACAGGCTGACGACGATCTCGCAGTCCGTCCCGGGCCAGGAAGCCGGCGGCACAGACCACCTGGAAATAGCCGAAGTTGCCAAGGCAATCGCGAAGGGCTTTTCCGCGCAGACGTGCCTGATATTGGCAAGCCGAAGGGAAGACACGGAAGTCGCCCTGGTTGCCTCATCGATGGATAAGAATGTCTCTGAGCAAGACGACGCTTTCTCCTTCCCTATTGAAGTGGTGGGCGGCGCTGAGACGATCCAAGTCAGAAGGCTGGGGCGGATGGATCTATGGAGACATCACGAAAAGCCCCTTCGGCAATTGCTTGAAGCACGCTTCCTCCCGCCCGGTCAGGAGTTCAGATCGGCCCTTATGTGCAGGGCAGAAGCGCCCAACGACATGCAGGTTGTCATCCTACTGCTGAACAGGACCGCGCAGAATGATCAGAATGTATCTCAGGCCGGACCCATCGGAGACTTCAGGGAAGAGGATGAGTATCTGCTCCGCCTCTGCGCCGGTGAGATAGTGATCAGGGCGTGGTGGCAGGCAGAAGCGCGGGCCCTGCAAACCGTTCTGGACGTCGTCGCCGACGAGGTCAGCATCTGCGACGAGCACGGCACGCTCGCGCTGGTCAACCGCGCAAGGAGGGAGGCCTACGGCATCGAGGATGAAAAGCTCGCCATAGGCAGGAAATGCTACAAGGTCCTCCAGCGCTACGATTCACCGTCGGACGGCCCGCCGTGCAACGAGTGTCTTTCCCTCGAAGCAGCCCGGACGGGCGAGCCCGCCGACTGGACTGCCGACTACGTTCACCCCGTCAGCAAACGCGACAGCATCGCCGAGATACGCGCCGTTCCCGTGACGGACTCTCTAGGCAGGCGACAGGTTGTCGAGACCGTCACCGACGTAACCCGGCAGAAAAAGCAGGAGACCCTCCGCCTCTTCCTGGGAGACTTACAGACGCGCCCGGTGCAGGAGGACCTGCTGGACGAGGTGCGGGACGTAAGCAAACGGATGCTGAAGCTGTTCGCCGACCTCGGATGGAACAGGGCCCGGCTGTACGAGTGGGACGAACCCAGGCAGGTGCTGCTCTGCCTCGGCTCGACCGGCCACAGCAAAGACATTGGCTTCCACGACCTGGAGCTTCCCGTCCACAAGCCGCCCGCAGGCGGCAAGTGGGACTGGATCAGCTCAAGGTGGGTCGGACGGGCTGCACAAGAGCTCAAGCCGATGCTGGTCTTTTTGGAAGACCACAAGGACGACGAAGCGGTCAAAGCCCAGATCGCCGAAATAGGCGACCAGGCAGAGATCATGTACGTCTCCTCCTTCCCCTACTCCGAGAGGCTCGATAAGAGCAAGGTCACCCAGACGCTGGATATCCCCCTGGTCGTCGGCAACGAACTGGTCGGGAAGGTGTCCCTGGACAGCTACGACGAGAAGCTAGGCCGGGAGGCCTACCGTTTCAGTAAAGAGGATGTATTCCTGGCCGTCGAGTGTGCTGCCGTGCTCGGATACGTCATGCGATCCTCCCAGTACGAGCACAACCTCGCCGCGCTGAGCGGCTACGTCAACGCGATCAATCACGAGATGTCCATACCGCTGCAGGTCATCGGAGAGCACGCCGAGTTCCTCGTCAAGTACTTCTCCGCCGAGCTGGTCTCCAACGGCAGGAAGCTCGTCAAACTGGAGGACATACTCCACGAGACGGAACTGCTCCAGATGATAGTCAAGCAGCCGGAGATCGAGAACGCCAGATCCGAAGACTACCAGTGGAGCGATACGGACGTGTTCCGGCAGGTCGTCCTTCCTGCCGTCAACCAGATACGCAACTACTACGCCCCCCACAAAAACGACGTCAAGGTCTCCCACGAGACGCTGTGCAGCCTGCCCAAAATGGACGCCGACCGAAGGAAACTCAAGCAGGTCTTCATGAATCTTCTGGTAAACGCCGTCAAGTACGCAGACCCGAAAACCGAAGTCGTCCTGCGGATCGACCGGGGGGAAGATGAAAACGGCAGGGAGGTCTTCACATTCGACTTCACCAACCGAGGGCTGGCGATCCGCAGCGACGAGCTGGAGAAGATATTCGCCAAGCTGTTCCGCGGGACCGGGGCGAAGACATACGACCCGGTCGGCTCGGGCCTTGGGCTGCACATCTGCCGCATGGTTGTGGAAAACCACGGCGGCAGGTTGTATGTGCTGAAACCGTCCGATCCGACGACATTCAGGCTGGAACTTCCCGCAACCAGAGCGATCCAAGGGAGCTGACGATATGGCCGAAATCAAACGGATGCTGTTCGTCGATGACGACGCGAAGCGCATGGCCTCGCTGGTCGAAATGCTTGAGATGGAACAGTGGGAGGTAACCCATTTCACAAGCCCAACCGACGCCGTCGAGGAGTTGGAGCAGCGCAGCGCCGACTTCTACTCCTGCGCCGTGCTGGATATGGCCATGCCCCATGAAGCTTTCGGCGAGGCCGAGACCGACGGCGGCCGCAGGACCGGGCTTGCCGTACTGGAGCGCCTGCGGAAACACGCGCCCGAGCTGCCCGTGATCGTCTTCAGCGTCATGCGCGATCCGGATGTCCAGGCCAGGGCAAAGGAACTTGGAATCCAGCGGTGGATCAGCAAGCCCGCCCTCCCTTCCGAACTGATCGAGGCGATTCGCGAAGTAACAAAATAGCAATTTCAGGAGGCCCAGCACTTGAACATTCTGTGGATAGACGACGACGTAGAGCGGATGCAGTCCCTTTACGAGATGATGACCTACGAAGACCATGTTGTGACCAAGGCCGCCACTGCCGGGGACGCCTTGGAGATTATCAAGGACGAGGACAGAGACGGCGAGTTCGACGTCGTCCTCCTGGACATGATGATGCCCCCCGACAACGCCCTTGGCGCCGTGGACACAGATGGCGGGAGGACGACCGGGCTGGCGCTGCTTACACGGATACGGCAGAGATACCCCGACATGCCCGTTGTCGTCTGCTCAGTAGTCAAGGAACCTGAAATCAAAAAAGAGGCATTGCGCCTCGGCGCGAAGGCGTGGGTCCAAAAGCCGGCCCTGCCTTCGCAAATCCTCCGGGCCGTCGAACAGGCGTGTTCGCCGGGCACAAAGAGCGCAGGGAGCGTTTGATGTATCAGCTCAAACAGGGATGGACGACGAACCCGGCCTCCAGGACAACTGGCTCGGTCTTCACAGGGGTCGTCTGGACCCTCGTATGTGTCGTTTCCGGTGTCGCACTTGGGGTTTTCCTGGTCAATGGATGTCAAGTTACGCACACCTGTTACCGCGCAGAGAGCGCTGTTGACGTGCCGGCCTATTTGACCGCGACGACCCCAGCCAATCCGCACCCGGCCGGGCAGTCAGGCAACCCGAGCGAGGATGTTATCGGCAAGTTGCAGGCTTGGACAGGCAACTGGATTGCCGTGTGTTCACTGATCGTGTCCGGGGGCGCTTTGCTGGTGGCCGTTATGGCCGGGCTCAATGTCTGGCGAAGCCACGAGCTTGAGGGTAGAATCGACGCAGTGCCGAAACGGATAAAAGACAAGGCCGATTCTGCCGTAAAGCAGATCGATGAGCAACTCGTCGAAGTGAGAGGCAAGTTGGAGTCATTGGCCACAGAGTCATCGGGAATCCGCGAACGGTTCGTCGAGGAAGTTCAAGATCGCGCCCGGTTGTTCGCGGACTTTGTCGAGGGGCTCAAGGCCCGGACCAGAGACGGTCTGCCTGCCGACAAAGAATCGACGCGTAAGATACTGGACGAGATGTTCAAGCCCGAACTGGAGAAGTACGAGGCGCGCAGCTACCTTGCCGACCTGCACAGTACGAAACCTCAGCAGCGCATCGCGGGGATATGGGCTCTCGAGCAGATCGGCGGCAAGGGCGAGTTGCGCGCCCTTCAGGAGGTCTCCGCCGACCCGGATCAGCCGTCGGACGTGCGCGTCCAGGCGGAAAGGTCCGTCCACAAGATGCGCCGTCGCCTTGCAAAGAATTCCTGATCTTTAATTCGGGACGGTTACCATTTATCGGCTTATCCCGGGGGTGGCATGGTCATCCCGCAGCCTGCGGAGGGTGACCATGTTGAGCGAGGACATCCCGCTGGACCCTGATGGGACGAATTCCGCGGCAGGGCTTGGGGGGTGGTCCATTGAGCGTCTGATGTTTGACGGCTGGCGCAAGTTACATCTTTGCGCGGGCATTTCTGCGCGCGGATGCGGGAAGTGACCTCGATAAATCGAGATTTGTTTCTCCCGGCCGGGCCGGGGGTAACGGCACAGGTCCCGCGCCAACCGTGCCGTTTGCGCGCGCAAACGGCACGAACGGTCGAGAAGGTAGAGGCAGGCTGGGGCGCAGCGCTGGCGGAGCCCCGCCTTCGGCCTGTTCCGCGAGCAGGACCTCGCCTTCGGCGAGAACCTTCTCGCCCTACAGAACTTCTTTGACAACCGAAGTCGTAGGTCGGGCATACTTTCCCGACACGTTCTTTGACAACCGAAGATGAGATAGATCGGCCGCGTGATTGCGGCCCTCCGGCTTCGCCGGGTTCCGCGTTCCCAGTTCCGGGTTCCTGGTGCCGAAATCGCGGCGCGCGTTGTTCTGCGCGCGGGACGGAAGGTCTAAGGCTATGACGGCGAAGGTGTTAGCTAATCGGCAACTTGTGCGTTTCGGCGCGTTCTCGCACGATTCGACGCGAATTGGTGCGATCTGGTGCGTTCCGGGCCGATTCGGAGCGATCCGGTGCGATCCGGGCCGATTCGGAGCGTTCGACAAGGAAACAGGCCTCGTCCCGGTAACAGGTGACACGAACTCGTTCCCCGTAGGCAGCGGCGATGCGGTCGGGCCGGGAACGGTCTCGGCGCAATCGGCAAGCAGGCGTTCACCGCCGGGCAGTCCGGCAGTGGTGAAAGTCTCCGGCAGACAGACGAGATCGGGCTTGTGAATCAGCGCCTGGTCGAGGCGAGCCATCATCGCGTCCCGATTGGCCTCAACGCTTCCGAGGAAGGCCTGACTCTGACAGATTGTCACAATTCTGGCCGTTGTGGCCATCTTGGCCCCGCACCGGCAATGTGGGAAGGACAGTTACATCACCTGGCGTGGACAGTCAAGAGCATGCGTTTCTTAACCTGTTCGACAAGGGCAACGAACTGCTCAGTTTCTCGGCGAACTTGCTTTACGAAGCTGTTGTCTTCGGCGGAGCCCAGCACGGCGATCATCTGCGCTTTGTTGTCATAGCTGGCGCAACGGAATGGGTTTTCGTCATCTTTCTTCCGGGTGAGATAGGTTTGCTCAGCGATGTGCCGCTGGATGTCGGCGGCGAGGTCGAGCGTTTCCGCCCAGACCTGATCGGTGAGCTGCCTGCCTTCGAGAAGGGTCTCCAAGGTCGCGAAGGCGTGGCGCTGCTTGGCCAAGGGATACTGTCGCCACAGTTTGTCATATGCAGCATGGACGTCGGTCCAGCTAGCCAGCTTGCGAGATTTGATATCAGATATGAGCCATTGCAGACCATCAGCGGGAATAAGCTGCCCGCCCATGTTTATCCATTGCGATTGCCTCTCCCCCGAAAGGGCGTCAGTCATACCAGCGAGCGTACAGTCCGCGTGGTTCTTGATATAGTCGAGTACGTTGCTGACCGCGTAGTAGAGCAGCATTTGCCGGTAGGCGCGGTAGCCTTGGTAGGCCTTGGTCACAACAACCTTGCGGGAAGACCTCTCGACGCCTTCGGCCAGAATCTCCAAGGCTTCGACCTCCTCGGCAGGCCCCATCAGCAGCTTCTTTCCAAGCGATTGGAGTTCGCTTCTGCTCACGTTGTCGGCAGCCTTGTGCTTGGCAGAAGGGTACGCCCTCGCGGTCCAGACCTCCAGCAAACGCAATGCCCTAAAAATTTCCTCCACGGTGTCTGGAGCGAGGGAATCAAACTCGATATTCTGCCGCTTGACCTTCCTTCCATCGCGAGCATGGAATTTCCACGTGTTGCGTGCCAGGGCATACATGTTGTAAAGCCACCAGTAAGCTGGTACCAGCGTAAGCCTGCCCGCAGCAGGGTCGTCACTGACCAGGCAGAAAGGTAGCGGGACTTTGAGCTCATAGCTGTAAGTGCCCTTTGTCACCAACACGAACGAGGCGAATTTTGAGTTGTGCTTAAGGCTCACACACAATCCTGGCCAGAACCCTCTGCCGGCGTGGATTTCGCCGTCGGGCGCTCTCGAGTTGTGGTTCGATCCTATCGTCGCGCCGGCACCGATATTGCTCTGCCCCATAACGAGTGAAGCGATCAGGAAGGAGTTGTTGTGATGCTGCTCATGAGCGGGGAACACAAGGTTGTTCAGCACTTCGCAGCAGGAAATCGTGGAGTTATCTCCCAGAACCGAGTGTATTAGCCTGGCGCCATATTTGAGGCTGGTGTTGTCGCCCATCACGAACCTGACCGCCTTGCATCCGTAGAAGACCCGGCTTCCGTACCCGATAATCCCGTTAACAAGTTCCACACCCTCTCCGATTTGGGAGGGCTCTTGTCGCGAGGATTTGATGGTCAGGTTTTTGAGCTTGTTTGCCCCCTTTATGTAGGCGAAGGGGCCAGCTTTTACGTCCTTGATGACTCGGCAGTTTTTTATGACACAGCAGTCCCCGACAGTCCCGTAGTACCCTCTGCGCGAATCGACTTGGCCATCCGTAATCTCCCTTAGACGCTGCATGAGTTCGAGGTCCTCGCGGTATCTTGACCACAAATACGCATCCGCCGTGGTCATCCCGTCAAAGGGCAACACAGCTCTTCCGCCTGCCTCGTTTATGAGGTCAAGTTCTATCCGAACATCTTCGTCCTCGCCTTCCTTGACTACCCCATTGCCAAACTTGGCGTGGTTGGAGGTATGCATTTCATTGACGTCGAGCACCGCGCAGTTATCCCCTATGATGTAATGAGCAAGGTGTCGAACACTGTGGATGGCGCTATTGTCACCTATGTCGCAAGAGAGAACACGGCTGTTGGTAATTCCCACCGGAGTCAGCAACTCGTGGTACTCCAGAGCCACGTCTTCCAATGCTCCGATTCTTACCAACCCGTAAAACTGGCTGTTGCGAACCAAGTGCGGATCAAACTTCTCCGTGACGCGTATGTTGTTCCAGTCGTCGGCCGAGTTGGCGTTCTGTACCAACGTTTCGATTTCGTGGGGGTGTAGCCGCCGCCAGTGGTCGGCGGGCTTGTGTGACTGCGCATCACGCAGGTAATGCTCGTCCTTGCCCGCAGGCAAGTAATTAGAGTTTATGAAGTTGTGTCCAAGCGACTGGTTGGGTACTACCTTCGGTCCTGCCATTTTGCCGAACTCCCGCAGATTGTAGGCCATAGAATACTAGCCACTTGAGCGAGCCGTACGAAGGCTTTATCGGCCCAGACCCTCCGGTCCTTGAAGACGCAACAAGACGGCGTACAGCCAGGCTGAGAAGGGACAAGCCAAGAAGTGACCCAGTATGCTACAGAGCCCATCCGCATCGGGCAGTACGAGATGACCCGCCATCGAGCGTGCCGTCTTCGGACAACTGCTACGATGGCATAAAATCAAACTTACACACAATAGTTGACACTATCCGCCGCGCCCGCAGGCTTGACAACAGACCTCTACACGGAATAATGTACTCTATTGTCTCCTTGCCCGGGTGGCGGAATTGGCAGACGCGCTAGGTTGAGGGCCTAGTGGGGTTTATACCCTGTGCTGGTTCGAATCCAGTCCCGGGCAGTAACCTTAATCGGTCACTTGGCGATCCTCGCTGTCCGCAGTCGCACGAGCACATGCGAACCGGCATCCCGTTTCACGTCAAAGATGCCCCGTTCCGTTATCTCTGACATGAAGGAAACACGCAGTCTTTCCGGGGCATTTCTCCGTTACCGAGCTTTGCGGGTTGATGAATCGCCTCAAGCATGCGATAATAGGTTGTAGCGTTAAGGGGGAGGTGTGACACTTTCTTCGGGGTGGAGGAAGAGGACATGAGCGGCCTGCATGCTGAACTGACGAAGATGACATCTCTGGAGAAGGGACTCGCCGCCGCCCTTACACAGACTTCCAGGGAAATCGCTCACAGCGAATGCCTCGATACCGAGCAACGTGCCGAGGTTTACAGTATTATCGAGGCCATCAGGACCAACAGCCAGACACACCGTGTGATGGTCAGAAAACTAGCGTCCAAGCTCAAGGAAGCCGAAGGCAATGCTTGACGTAGAGCAGGCAATGCTGGCCGAGCAATTCGCTGAACTCCTGGCCAAGGAGCAAGAGGCGGCGATGGCGTGCTCAGAACTTCTGGAGAAGGTTACGGATCCCGATACGCGCCAGCAGCTTCAACAGATTCACCGCGAGAAAGTCCGGCATATCGAGCTTGTAAGACGTCTGCTGGAAATCGTGGAGTAGTACCGGCGATCGACTATATATTGAGGTTCGCTAAACGCTGAAGCTTGTCTTTCGCGATCAGCGACTCGACCAGATCGTCCATCCCCCCGTCAAGTATGCGATCCAGGTTAAAGTTTGCCCCTTCCTGCCCCTCTCCCTTGAGGCGATGATCAGTGCAGCGGTTCTGTGGGAAATTGTAGGTCCGCACACGCTGAGAACGGTCTCCCGACCCGATCATGGCCTTCCTGGCCGCGGCCTCGGCAGCAGTCTGCTCGCGTAGGTGATGTTCGTAAACCCGGGCCGCAAGAATCCTCTTTGCCTTGGCGCGGTTCTTGTGCTGGGATTTCTCATCCCGCATCGAGACGGTAATTCCTGTGGGAATATGCTCCATCTTGATGGCCGACTCGACCTTGTTGACGTTCTGCCCGCCGGGTCCGCTCGCGCGAGAGGTATGCTCAATCACGTCTTTGTCCCAGTTTATGTCCACCTCGACGTTCTCAGGTTCGGGTAAGACGGCCACCGTCGCTGCCGAAGTATGTATCCGCCCGGAAGCCTCCGTCTTCGGAACGCGCTGGACGCGATGGCCGCCACCTTCGTACCCAAGGCGAGCCCAAACGTCCTGCCCCTTCACATTAACGATCACCTCCCTGAATCCACCGATCTCGGTCGGGCTTGCGGAGAGCATTTCGAAGCCCCAGCTCCTGGACTCCGAGTAGCGACGATACATAGTCAAGAGGTCCGCGACGAAAAGAGCGGCCTCGTCCCCACCCGTGCCGGCGCGAATCTCCAGCATTACCGAGCCGACTCTCGCTTCGTCGCTCATTACCAAGAGCCCCTTGACTTCTTCCAACGCCTGTTCGGCCTTGGGAGCGAACTCCTGGAGTTCCGCCTCGGCCAGTTCCCTGAAGTCCGGGTCGGCCTGGCCGTCCTCAACGATGGCCCTGGCCTCTTCGCATTGCAGGGCGAGCTGCCTGTAATACCGGTAGGGCTCGACGATCCTTCCCAATCGCGCGCGTTCGGTGGCCATGGCCACAATCCTCGCTGCGTCTGTAGCCACAGCCGCGTCGTTCATTTGCTCGGAGATCGCAGCATAGCGCTCGTCAAGCTCATCAAGCTTTGCTATCAGGTTGTCGGGGCCTCTGGCCATCCAGTATCCAATGTCTTGCTGATGAACAGGGGTTCGCCGTGGGGCCACACAAAAACGCCGGCCCGGCATAGCGAAGCTCAGGTCGGCGTTCGTGATTCGTCCGTGAAGCTACTTCTTGGGCTTCTTGTCCTTATGCTTCTGGAAGTAGTCCGCGCCAAACTTGCGATGGAACTTCTCCACTCGTCCTGCCGCATCTACGAACTTCTGTTTACCCGTGTAAAAGGGGTGGCAACTCGAACAGATGTCCGCCTGAATATTCTTACCTCTGGTCGAACGCGTCTTGAAGATATTTCCGCAAGCGCACTTAACCTCAATCTCATTGTATTCCGGATGTATTCCAGCCTTCATATGAGTACCTCGCCGTTCAAGGGTTGCGTAAACGACTACTTTACCATGCCAGTTCAGGAAATCAAGCCCTCGGTTTGCAGTTTGGGGACCATCTTGCCAGCCTACTGCAAAAGATCGGTTAGTATCCTCACGATTTCCCCGGCACGATGCGCGACCAGCGTGAGAGGCGCCACCAGCATGACCGTTGCCACCAGAAGCATCGCGACCCCCATCGGGCTGGACTGCACACGTATTCCTGACAGTTCGGCCTCCAGGGCTCTATAGAACCGGGCCGCAACTTCCCTATCTCCGTCCACGATCCTGACCGTAACGTTTTGTAGAAGCGGGAAACAACTGAGTATCACTTTGACGCCTTCAATAGTCCGGTACCCCCCATCAGAAGCTTCATAATTGAATCCGGCCTGGTCTAAAGCCCTAGCGATCACCTCTCCTACCCGTCTCCGCGGAATGTTGTATATCACCCATGAACTTCCGCGAGGGGCCAGCGCCCAGATACTCAGACTCAAGGTCACGGCAGCAAAGGCAACAACCCACAACGAGACACCAAGCCAGTTTGCCGCCGGAAGCACGAATACAGGGCTGAGCGCGGCCGTCAGCATCGCGAAGTCTCGCCTGCCGGACAGCACTTGGGGATGCCCTCTGCTATTAAGAATCCCCAACAGGAAGAAGTAGCCCGCCAATGGCACCACCACAGTGGCTACTCCAAGGGGCACACTGGATTGTTCAATTCCCAACATCGCGAACCTAACCGATAGGATCTGCTCTCAATCTTATTCTATTTCGCTCCTCTTGGCCACCTTCCTGTAGCCAAGCGCTTTTATTATGTCCAGGACCTCCGTCCACGTGGGGAACGGCCTCTTGTTCACCTTCTTGTACTCGTTGACCGCGACGATGAACTCAAACTGCTCTTCGGTCATCTCGCCTTCTTCAGCGGACCGGCGGTCGTCGCTTCTGCGGCGTCCGGGTCCGCGGCGACGATCCAGGCCACTGCGACGGTCCACAACACTCCGTCTGGTGCGAGTGCGTCGCTCGGGTTCATCTGAAGCCGAAGCAGGCGTTTTGTTAACCGGGTCTTCTACCATCGTTATCTCCAGCATCCGTGCACGCTATGGTCGTAAGCCTTCACTGTAGATTGTATCGTCTAAAGACGAGCCTATACGAGAGAAGACAGCGCCGGACCGGCAGGAGTTTTCTGGTGGGTGGTTTCTTGGATGCGAACGTTAGAAGGCTTCTTCCTGATCGTCTTGGTCGTAATCGCTTGCGTCTTCTTCGTAAAGCAGACCTTCGTCCTCATCTAGGTCTTCGCCGAGTTCCTCCTCGACGAAGCCAAAATCCTCTTCCTCATCCTCTTGCTCGTCCAGACACTGATCCCCGGCAGCCTGGAACTCGTCGAGGTTTTCACGATCTGCCAGAATCTCTTTTGCCTCGTCAAGCATTTCCTCGGAAACAAGCACCGGAACCCCGCCAATCGCCGGACCTTCGGTCAACTCACACTTTGCTTGCAGATCATCCAGGTCTCCATCGCCCATAATTGCGTCGATATCATGATCGTTGAAGAGTTGGCAGTAGTGCTCGGCCTCCTCAACCGACCTCGCGATCAGAACCGCCACATATCCGCTGTGCTCTTGAAACGTCCCATGCTCTTCTTTCTTGGCCATTGCAGTGCCCACCTCCAGGAGAAGCACCGATCCTTATCGACCAGTATATCCTTTTCATAATCGTCTTCCGGGTCCAAGAATTTCAACAAAAACTGACGCGTTTTTTGCGCCTGCCCTGCCTCTTGATATTGAGCGAGCCAGCCGTAAACTGGGACTGCAAATCCGATCGCCATGGAGTGGTCTAGAGGCGCGTCCGAAAGGGAAAACATGACACGGTTCGGATGTCTGGCAGTCGCATGTGGCCTGCTCATAGCAGGCGGGTGCAACGGCACGGGCACAAGCCTGCATCGCAGCTACACCACTGACAGCAGGCTGGCCAACGGGCTTGTTGTTATCCTTCCCGGAATAGAGGGCGAAAGCGAGCTTAACCACAACATTCGACGAGGCTTGCTGCTTGCCGGAATAGATCGGGCTCTTCCGATCTACAACTGGGGCAGGCCCATACCGGGCGTCGGAATGCTGCTCAACCAGATGGACTTCGTAGGGAACCGACTCGCAGGCGTCCGGATCGCCAAGTTCATCGAGGAGTACCAGGACAAGTACCCAGGTCAGCCCGTTTATGTCGTTGGACACAGCGGAGGAGGTGGCGTGGCTGTCTTCACCGCCGAGGGCCTTTCCGAGGGCAGACAGATTGACGGGCTCATCCTCCTGTCGGCAAGCATCTCAGCAGGATACGACCTCACCAAGGCCATCGGCAAATGCCGCAACGGGATAGTGAACTTCTACAACCGGGGCGATACCGGCCTGCTGCTTATAGGAACGACCATCACCAGCAATGTTGACGGGATGCGAGGCCCATCGGCGGGGCTGAACGGGTTCAGCCCCCTGGCAGGCTCTGACCCGCCCGCCAAGAAATCCGCCTACCACAAGCTCTACCAGGTAAATGTGGGCAGGTACGGCGGAGGCGATCCGCACGCCGCCGCAACCCGGCCGCACTTCGTGTCCGGATACGTCGCGCCATGGGTCCTTGCCCAGACCTGGCCTGCCGGCGCTGCCAAGAGCTCTTCCGCACCCGGACAGTTCCCCTCCTTGGCAAAAGCAGTTGATTGAGCCTGCCCGCGGGGGGTATCATGGCTGCCCGCCAATCGGGCGATTGCCGACCTAGCTCAACGGTAGAGCACAGCTTTCGTAAAGCTGAGGTTCTGGGTTCGAATCCCAGGGTCGGCTTTGATGTAAAGCCTTCTGATGCCACTAGTTAGTGGCTCCTGCCCTGCCGAGCGGTGCGGAAGGATTCGTCAGTAGCGCTACCCAAGAATCCCAAGAAGGAGCCCCGCTGTGGTTATGGGCACTCTGTTCTGCGCCATGCATCCTCAAGCACAGTGGTTGTGCGGAAGGCATTCCCACTGGGCCGTTTCCTGAGAAAAAATTCTGTGGGTCCTGGCGTATTGGTAATTGACTTGCAGCAAGACGACGTATACTTATTTAGTTTCGTGGGCTGCTCTTGCGGCACTAGCCGCCTAGTGGCGCGTGAAGTTGCCTTTCGGGAACAGGGTTGAGTGCATTCAGAGCAGTTTCAGGATCGTGAGACCGCGCTGGCTGATGACGGTGCTATGGATCCGTCAGCTCACCATCGGCTACCGCGCTCGATGGATAAAGGCTCGGACCGAAGCATGGTTCGGAATCCGTTGGCTCAGGTGACCAGTGGTCTTGGTAGTACATGGGTCGCTGGCCGCTACAACACGAGGGTGGGTGGTATATGCGCAGATTGCTCCCAGCGTTTCTGTTGTGGGTCGGAATTGTGCTTGCTGCTCTCTTGGCGCAGTCCGTTGCCTCGGGCGGCGACGACACTAAGGGCACGTCCGGGCAGTCCCCTTCCGCCCTAAGCGCCCCGACGGAGGCGGAACTGCAGGCCATCTACAACGCCATGCCTCGGCAGGATCAGCGGTTGATCGACGGCTGGGGTTCGGACCAGAAGCGGAGCTACCTTCTGTCTATGTGGTATGCCGGCGAAGCTGCCGCCGGAGACGGATTGCAGCGCCCGGGTCAGGAGACGCCGTCCCAAGCCACATCCGTGCCGTATGTCCTTGACCCGCTTTTGAAGGAGGCCTATGAAGCCTGCATGGACGACAAACGCCCCAGCAGCGAGGCCATCGAACTGCTCAAGCAGTACGCGGAAACCCACCCGGACAGCGAGTTCCTGCCCGAGATCTACTACAGGATCGGAGCGCAGTGCTCCATTCATCGCCGGGAGGGCGAGGGTCGCAATGTGGCGCTTCAGGTGGAGTGCTACGGCAAGGCGCATGAGCTTTATGGGAGGAAGTTCGACCATCTGCATCGGACGGCCTGGGCGACACTGGCGAATCGGTCACGGTCCGTGACGGAACACAGAAAGTACTACGACTGGCTGCTGGAGCTTCAGACTAAAGGCACTCTGGAGGACATATACCCCATCCGCACCATCGGGCAGACCACGAACGGCCGCTGGCCCAGGAAGACGGAGAACGCGCTCCAAGCTTGTCTAGCGAATATGAAGCAGACGCTCCCAACCTTCATCAGAGTGTCGGAGGACAACGTCCTGCATCTCGCGTCCGGAAAGTACGCCGAGATGGCCGAACTCGCGGCGGCGTATCCAGGCACCCGATTGGGCAAGCTCGCCGCGGAACGGCTGCACAGAATGGAAAGATCGCCTGGGGGAGCGATTCGGCAGATGGACGATCCGGCCTTCCTGAATCCTGTACCCGACAGCGTGGACGCCGAACTCGCCGACGCGCCGGGAGATCCCGCTCGGGCGCAACCGTCCCCCAGCGCCAACGTGTGGAGCCAAGCGAACCGGGCGAGCGGGTGGATCCTAGCGATAACCGCGGCAGCGACGGCTCTGTTGTTCGGCGCGGTGTTCTGGAGGTCTCGTCATCGATCCAAGGCGAGGGCCGACTGAACACGCACGCGGCAACCGACGGGCATGTCGGTAGATCGGTGCCTCCGCAAAGCTGGGGGCACGGGCTCGAATCCCAGGGCCGGCTTCCCACTCCGCGCAAAGATAGCCCCCGCATGCAGCGGGGGCTGGTCAGCAGACCGTTTCTGGAAGTTCCGGCGTCTAGTCTTCTTGTTGCGGCGAGCCGCTCGGCTGTCTTCCGCGTGCCATCGCAATGACGCCAGTGCGGGCAAGCTCGACTATACCGTATGGGCGCACGAGATCCGTGAAGGCCTCCAACTTGTTCTCCGGGCCCGCGATCTCCACCAGAACGCTCTTGTTGGCCACGTCCACCACCCGCCCGCGAAAGACATCTACCAGGGAAATCACCTCTGTCCTTCGCTCGGGCGGAACGTGCACTCGGACTATCATCAGGTCGCGCTCGACGTAATCCACCGCCTGGAAATCGCGTATCTTGACCACGGGAATCAACTTCCCGAGTTGTTTGCGCACCTGCTCCAGCACGCGGTCATCGCCCTCGACCACGATGGTCATCCTGCTTCTGGCGGGGTCTTCGGTCCTGCCGACAACCAGTGAGTCTATGTTGAAACCTCGGGCAGCGAACATCCCCGCCACGTGCGCAAGGACTCCAGGCTTGTTCTCAACCTGCGTTGTTATCACATGTCTCATCGTTATCTATCTCCATCTGTCCCGCCCCCCAGATCGGAGGGGGTTGGAGGCCGGGGATGTCAGATCAACTTGCCAAGATCCACTTCGCCCAAACTTTTGCCCGGTGTAACGAATGGGAAGACGTTCTCTTCCTCTTCCACCTTGCAGGACAGCACAACGGGACCCTCGTGGGCAAGCATCTCCGCGATGGCGTCTTTCACCTCTGACGGATCTGAGATGCTCATTCCCTTTGCGCCGAAGCCTTCCGCGATTGCCTTGTAATCCGGGCACTGATGCCCAACCGAGCTGTAACGGCGCCCGTAGAACATCTCCTGCCACTGACGGACCATTCCGAGGTAGTTGTTGTCCAGTACGACGAACTTCACCGGCTGGTCGTACTGAACTGCCGTGATCACCTCTCCCATGGTCATCGAGAAGCTGCCGTCTCCGTCAATGTCAATAACCGTCTTTCCGGGATTGCCGAATTGTCCGCCGATGGCGGCCGGGCATCCGTAACCCATCGTTCCCAGTCCACCGGAAGTCAGCATCTGCCTCGGTCGGCGCCAACCATAGAACTGCGCCGTCCACATCTGGTGCTGCCCAACGCCCGTGGCGACTATGGCATCGTGGTCCGTCATCTCTCCGATGGCCTCGATGACTTGTTGGGGCTTGAGGTTCCCGCTCTTGCGATCGTAGGTAAACGGGTAGTCCTTCTTCCACTTGGCTATTTGCTCCAGCCAGCCCGAGCGATCCACCGGCTTGATGTAATCAAGCATCCTGGCAAGAACGTCCTTGGCGTCTCCGACAACGGGAATGTCCACATTGACGTTCTTTGAAATACTGGTTGGATCGACGTCAATGTGAATGATTGTGGCCTTGGGCGCGAAGCTTGGCAGGTCTCCGGTAACCCGGTCGTCAAAACGAGCACCAATCGCTATGAGGCAGTCGGAATCCTGGACGGCGTAGTTCGCCGTCGCGGATCCGTGCATGCCCAACATCTGGAGAGCAAGCGGGTTGCTCTCGTCAAAGGCACCCAGTCCAAGAAGGGTGGTAGTGACCGGAAGCCGACCTTTATCCGAGATGGCGCGAAGCTCTTCGGACGCATTTGCGATCACGACGCCTCCACCAACATAGAGAACCGGTCTCTGAGCCGCATTGATCGCATCGGCCGCCCGCTTTATCTGACGCATATGCCCACGAGTCCGAGGCTTGTATCCTGGCAGGCGAGGCACGAGGTCCGGCTCGCCTTGGCATTTGGCAAGTGTGGAATCCACAGCGATGTCCACAACCACAGGTCCGGGCCTGCCGGTGCGGGCAATGTGGAAGGCTTCTTTGACCACCCGCCCGAGTTCGTCGGCAGTGGTCACCAAGGCGTTGTGCTTGGTTATTGGCCTGGTCACGCCTGTAATGTCCGCCTCTTGAAAAGCGTCGTTTCCGATCAAGAAGCTCTTGACCTGGCCTGTAAAGGCGACCATCGGAACTGAATCCATGTTGGCAGTCGCCAGTCCGGTTACCAGATTTGTCGCCCCAGGGCCGGATGTGGCCAGCGCGACGCCCACCTTGCCCGTGCTGCGGGCGTAGCCGTCGGCCATGTGGGCAGCGCCTTGTTCGTGCCTGCTTCGAACGAACTTTATCGAAGAGGAATAGAGAACATCGAAGATCGGCAACACCGCCCCGCCCGGGTAACCGAAGATGATATCCACTCCCTCTGACCGTAGCGTCTGCTCGAATATCTGGGCGCCGCTGGCACCGGCCAGACTGGATCGGTTCGTCTCGGCCTCTGTGGTCTTTTGCTGACTCATTGCTCTGTCCTTAGTGACGTCCGCCATGCTATTGATAATAATCGGTCGATGGGAACGTAAAGCTATACCAACAAGGGACTAAATGGTGGAAAGGTTCCCTGGGAGGGCTCGATGTGGTGATCCGCCGCTACGCCAAGCCCAGAGCGTAGCGGCTACAATACAACGACCACAAGCAGGACTAGAAGCGCAGAGAGCAACCCACTTGCGGGCTCGCCCGCGATAATCTCAGCGAGTTGTATTCTCCAAAGCTCCATCACCAGATGCATCTTATGTTCTGGCCCAGAACATGTCAAGCGCCCAAAACAGACGATTGCATCAGATTCGTCTCGCCTGCTCCGAGCCTAACCATTGTTGCCGCATGCGGCGAAGCATAGAATAAGTAGCCACTTGCAAACATTGGCGGGGACGATAAGTTGATTGTCATGAAACCGACGCACAAGACTCTGCAGCTATTGGCTTCTGGCCTGTTGGCGATGGCGGCATCTGTTGCCTCGATCCACGGCCAAGGTCTCGCCGGTGACACCAACGGTCTCGATGGCCAGCCAGCCACTAATAGGCGCTCCACGGAGGAGGGATGGTTCAGCATACTTCCAAGAACAAACCAAAAGCCCCTTCCCGCCAAGGCCAATCGCGCATTCGTGGTCAACATACACGGCACGATCGGGCAGGCAACCCGAGACACAATCAAGCGCAAACTGGCCCGGTGCAAAGCAAGCGGGGCCGATCTGATCATATTCGATATGGATACGCCGGGCGGTCGATCCGACGCCATGGAGGACATAGTCGAACTCATCCTCGATGAACTTCGCGATATCTATTGCGTGGCCTACGTCAATCCAAAGGCCTTCAGCGCGGGGGCGATAGTCTCCCTAGCCTGCGATGAGATCGCCCTTTCCCCGACCTCGGTGATCGGTGACGCCATGCCGATAATGGTGGGGCCGCAGGGGATCGTCGCTATCCCCGAAAAGGAACGAGGCAAGATTGAATCCGCTGCTCTCGCGCAAATCCGGGTCCTTGCCAAGCGCAACGGATATAACGTGGCCCTGTGCGAAGCGATGATCACCATCACCCGTGAGATCTGGCTCATAGAGAACACGGAGACCGGCGAGTTGCGAGCAGTCAACGCCAACGAGTGGCGAGGGAGGGTTGCCAAGGAGCCCGCGACCACCCAACCGGTACGGGCTGTCGCGGGTCCGGAGACGGATAGAAACTGGCAGTACGTGCGAACGGTGGCTGATGACAATAAGCTGGTTACCATGACTGCCGACGAGGCGATCTTCCTGGGATTCGGCACACACATCGCAGAGAACATGGCGACCTTGGAAAAGCACTACAACATTGCAGGCCCGGTGACCACGCTTGCCGACACATGGTCGGAGAGACTCGTGGAGTTCCTTACGTCTGCTCCGGTGGTGTCTTTCCTGGTATTCGTCGGCCTGCTTTGCGGATACATAGAGATGCACACTCCCGGTTTTGGCATTGCCGGAGCCATTGCCATCGCTTGCTTCGCGGTGCTGTTCGGCAGCGGCTTCCTGATCGGCCTTGCTGCCTGGTGGGAAATCGCGGTGTTTATCCTCGGGCTGGTGCTGATTGCCGTGGAGGTTTTCATAACCCCCGGCTTCGGAGTGATGGGAATCACGGGGCTGCTGCTTTGCGTGATTGGCCTGCTGGCAACAATAATCCCAAACGCCCCGGACAAGTTGCCGATTCCTCAGACGGACCTGGACTGGAACATGTTCGCCAACGGGTTGATGGCAGTAACGGTCGGGTTCCTGATGGCCGTTGCCTCAGCGGTGCTCCTGGCCCGCTATCTGCCCAAGGTGCCAATCGCCGGTAAGCTTATACTCGCGGCGCCGGATTTCTCTGCCTCCGGGCCCGCAGGCGACCAGGCGCCTATTACAAGAATGCAGCCAGGCGCGACCGGTACCGTAGAAGGCCCGTGCAGGCCTGTCGGCCAAGTGCGGTTCGGCAGCGACCTTGTCGACGCGATCGCCGAGGGCGAGTTCCTGCCCGCCGGAACTAAGGTGAAGGTTGTCAGGGCGGACGGAAACCGGGTCGTGGTGACACCGGTCGCTTGAACCAGACCGCCCCAAGGAAGGAACGCATATGTCGTTAGGCACGCTGGTCCTGATAGCAGTTCTGCTGCTCGCGGCGATGGTCCTTATATTGGTCGAGATATGCACTCCGTTTTTCGGCCTGCTTGGTGTGCTGGCCGTGGCCTTGGTGTGCTTTGCGATCTACTTGGCCTACCAGATGGCCCCGCTGCTCGGGCTTGTTCTGGGCGTCGTCTCGCTTATAGGCCTACCCGTCTTCACGATCATCTCGGTCAAAGCCCTTCCGTCAACATCGCTGGGCAGGAAACTCCACCTGCACAGGGAAAAGGCCGCCCCCGGAGAAGGCACGCCGGAGGCGGAGAAACTCACCCGCCTTGTGGGCAGGAAGACCAAAGCCGAGACACTACTGCGTCCCAGCGGGATGGTCCGTGTGGACGGAGACCGCATCGTTGCGCAGGCTGAAAGCGGAATGATCGAGAAAGGCACCCAGGTGGAGATAGTCCGGGCCGCTGGAAACCATGTTGTGGTCAGGAGAGTGCAGGAATCTTAAGTAACTGCTTGGCGCGGCGTGAGGCCGGTTCCCGGCATCGCGATGAACTGAGCTACAATACAGAGAGCAAGACCTGATACCTGGAAGAGGGAGACATCGATGATAGCTTTGGCACAAGGGCTTCTGATACTTCTCGGCATAGTTGGCTTTATAGTCCTGGTGATCCTGATCTTCATAAGCAGGTTCTTCCTGCTGTGGCTCCAGGCATACGCAGCCAGGGCCGGTGTCACAATGCTGAGTCTTATCGGCATGAGCCTGCGCAAGGTGAACCTGCGGGTAATCGTGCTCAGCAAGATTCGCGGCGTCCAGGCCGGCCTGGACATTGCAACCAATGACATGGAAAGTCATTACCTTTCCGGCGGGCGGGTCCCCAACGTGATCACCGCCCTCATCGCATCGAACCGCGCCAAGATCCCGCTGACCTGGTCAACAGCCTGCGCGATTGACCTGGCTGGACGCGACATCCTCGACGCGGTGCAGACCTCGGTCAACCCGAAGGTGATCGACTGCCCAAACCCCGCCACGGGCAGAGTGACCATAGATGCAGTCGCAAAGGACGGCATCCAGGTTAAGGCCAAGGCCCGAGTGACTGTCCGGGCGAACATCGACCGGCTGGTCGGAGGCGCTACCGAGGAGACGATAATTGCCCGTGTCGGCGAGGGAATCGTCACTACGATCGGCTCGGCCGAGACGTACAAGCAGGTCCTGGAGAATCCGGACAACATCTCCAAGAAGGTGCTGGAGAAGGGACTGGACGCCGGTACCGCTTTCGAGATCCTCTCCATCGATATCGCGGACGTGGACGTGGGCGAGAACATCGGAGCAAAGCTCCAAGCCGACCAAGCCGAGGCCGACAAGCGCCGCTTCCAGGCCGAGGCGGAGAAGCGCCGGGCAATGGCTATGGCTCGTGAACAGGAAATGCAAGCCCAGGTCCGCGAGAACCGAGCGAAGGTCGTCTTGGCAGAGGCCGAGATCCCCTTGGCCATTGCCGAGTCCTTCCGTTCCGGAAACCTCGGGATAATGGACTACTACAGGCTGAAGAACATCCAGGCCGACACGCAGATGCGAGACAGCATCGGCGGAGGCGACAAGCCCAACAGGCCTGAGGGCCAGAAGTAGACTGGACTGACATATGAACATCCTAGCTGACAGCACCAATGAGTTGATCAACATCATAATTCTGGTGGTTGTGGCCATTCTGTTTGCCTTGGCCAAGTTCGCCGAAAAGATGATGCGCAAGGCGTCAGAGAGACAGGCCGAGGAGGAAAAACTCCGCAGTCAAGATGCCGCCCGCAAGGACGCCGAGCCCGAGGAGCCTCGTCCGAAGCCCGCACGGGTCCATCCGTCCATACCGTCTGCGGAAAGAGCCGACCGTAAGCGGGGACCTGATCGCGAGCCGGCTGGACCAATACCCGTCCAGCCTCCACCCCTGCCGCAAGCGCCCCCTCGCCCGATGCGTCGCCCACAGCGCAGGCCCCAACCGGTCAGCCTGGAACCTGTTCGTAAGCGGCAGCAGCGCACCTCGGCCAAGCACATACCAAGCCATGCTGTCGAAGAGGAGATCCGGAGACTCCAGTCCAGGCTCGGCAAGCTTGAGGACCTCAGGCGTCATCGTCTGTCCGCCAGGGTGCCTCCCGAAGCTATAGCCGCTGAGATGAAACGGGGCAATGCCTTCCCAATTGGAGATGGGCCAACAGAGCCAGTCCCGAAGCGTGCTGCCCCCATCGTCAACGTAAACCTGGCAAGCACAGACATGGCACGCATGGCAATCGTCTATCATGAGATCTTCTCGATGCCAAAAGCTCTCAGGACCGAGAACGAGATGTGGGATATGTGACCAGGCAATTGCAGGGACACAACAAGAACAGACATAGCCCGGCGCCCCAACCAAATGGGGCGCCGCCGTCATCCAGGCGTTTCTGTAGCCATGCCTTCAGAAACTCACATCGATAAGCCGCTTCTTGAGTTGATACAGGCACGGTTCCCTCTGGTCCGCCAACCCTACGCCCAGGTTGCCGCCGAGATCGGATGTGGCGAGCAAGAACTCCTCGCTCGTCTGAAGGAGCTTCGCGGGACAAATGGAATCATCCGGGAGATATCGGCGATCTTCAGCGCATTCGCTTTGGGCTACAGCCAGAGCCTTATTGCTTTACAGCAAGGTCAGGCAGATCTGGACAAAGCCGGCAGGATAGTCTCAGAGCATCCGGGCGTATCCCACTGCTATGAACGCGACGGTCGGTATAACCTTTGGTTCACGCTGGCAGTTTCACCCCAGAGCTGCTTTGGCCTTGCCGGTACGGTCGAGGTCCTGGCTCGTGCCACCGGTGCCGAGGCCAAGCTCATTCTTCCCGCCATCAAGCGCTACAAGCTGCGATTCGATCCCGGCTTCCTTTCCGACAACGGACCGGATCGCGCTATCTCCCCGGAAACGCTGGATAGGGAACAACCGCCTGCGCTGACGGATGCAATGATCCGCTCGGTCAGATCGCTCCAGAAGGATCTGCCCAATCAGCAGGACCCCTTCGCTGTTTTGGCACGCAAGTCCGATCTCGATCCGGACATGTTGCTCGTCCATGCAGCAGACCTGCTTGCCGGAGGGTACATGCGAAGATACGCAGCGGTGCTGCATCACCGCAGGGCCGGAGCCCAGGCCAACGTAATGGTCGCTTGGCTGGTCGAGACAAGTTCGGCCGATCGGGCAGGCGCTGAGGCAGCCAGGTTCCCTGCAGTCAGTCACTGCTACATAAGAGAAACCTGCGAGGACTGGCCCTACGCCCTCTATACGATGATTCACGGTTCCAGCAGAGAGAACTGCCTGCACACTATCGACCGTATAGCTTCAGCGACCGGGCTTTCCGACAGACAGGAACTCTGGACGCTCAAGGAGTACAAGAAGCAGCGCGTTCGGTTCTTCACCGGAGGGGAATCTGCATGGGAAGGCAAAGCCGAGAGGCGCTAGGCGGTCTCGGCCTCGGCTCCGGCTTCCGCTTCGTCCGCTTGTAGAGAGTCCCAATGCTTGCTGTTGAAGATGCAGCCGGGATCGCCGGCGTGCAGTTGGCCGAAGTAAGCGTCCGCCCGGGCCCGACATCCCCCGCAGTAGTTCTTGAAGGCGCACACCTCGCAATGGTGCAGCCGTCGGTCACGGTCGTTCAGCACATCCCAGAATACGCTGTCGCGGAAAATATCCGCCAAGGGCTTGTCGCGAACAGACCCCATCACGCGGTGAGGAAGATACACACACGGCGTGACGTCTCCGTCAGGCTCCACGCACACATAAGTCCTTCCAGCACCGCATCCGCCCAGATACTTCGCGACGACGCGCGCCTTGACTCCGCTGCCTGAACCGGCGTGCGAACACGTAACCCTTCCGCCGTCTATTGCTGCGCCCGCCAGGCAGACACGCCCCAACTGCGGAGCGGTAGAGATGACGCCGATTCCGCCTTCCTGCAT
>Ga0272444_10001341_pt1 | contig 23862 bp, 22 predicted proteins | sample SSMForm13_FD_201033 | JGI IMG/M metagenome (GOLD analysis project Ga0272444, IMG submission 201033) | Marine sediment archaeal communities from Little Sippewissett salt marsh, Falmouth, MA, United States - SSM-Form-13 | ecosystem: Environmental > Aquatic > Marine > Wetlands > Sediment ...
GGAAATCATGACCGTTGGTTAACGCTGATGCCTTTCTATTGACAAACCGTGGCTCCGAAGCTTTTTTTAGGTGTTAGGTGTCAGGTGTCAGGTGTCAGGTGTCAGGTGTCAGGTGTCAGGTGTCAGGGTTAAGGATTAAGGGGGAAACGAGGTGACCAACGTATGTTGAATGGATTATAGAAAACATTGGAACGGAAAGTCCCAGAGCGAGAACGCCGCTGGCAGTTAGCTGAGGAAACGGCAGTGTATGGCGTAAAAAATGAATCGTTCCCTCAGGGCTGGCCCATTACTACTGAACATGTTTCCTGACACCTGAAACCAAATAGCCATAAAAATTTTAGGAAACAACAGTCTTGATTTACACCCCAGATCAGCCGATGAACACATGCAGCTTATTGGTCACAAGAATCAGCCCCACAATAATCAGCAGAATACCCGCAGCCGCGTTTACGTATTTTAAAACACGGGAAGCCTTTTTAATAACGATAAGCAAGAAATGGATAAAAACGGAGACGATAATAAAGGGTAGTGCCAGTCCGGCGGAATAGACGGCAAGAAGCACAATCCCTTGCCAGACGGTTTCCTGACTGCCGGCAATGATAAGAATCGATCCCAGTAAAGGGCCTATACAAGGACTCCAGCCGGCTCCAAACGCCATACCGATAATAACGATTCCTAAAAAATGTAAGGGTTTTTTTTCTATATTAATCCGTTTTTCAACATCCAAACCGGGGATACGGATGATACCGGTTAAATGGACACCCATAAGGATAATCAAAATACCACCGATAATTCTTATTAATTCTCGATGGTTGAACATTAAGCTTCCAAGATAAGAGGCCGACGCACCCATCAGAATAAATATCAGGGAGAACCCGGAAACAAATAAAAGGGTTGAAAGAAAGACTTTTTTTCTTATTTCCGAATCACGGTTTTCAGTCAATTCTTCCAGGGAGAAACCGGTAATAAAAGTAAAGTATGCAGGTATGAGCGGCAGCACACACGGTGATAAGAAAGAGAGAATCCCCGCTGTAAAGGCCGCAGGAAATGATACGGCTTCGGTAAACATGTTTTTACTGGGTTACCCTCCTGCAATCATGGGGATCAAAAACACTTCTGAATTATCGGGAATCAGGGTTTTTTCAAAATAAGGCATAGAAATGTGTTTATCATTGATGCGTACCACCGCATAAAGATGGGATTTGTTAAAATTATTAAGAAGATCTTTAATTGTCATTCCCTGGTACCAGGAATGCTTTTTCCCATTTACTTTTATCATGTTTCAACACCGTGGGCTCTGAGCAATTCCAGAACCTCAGGAAAATCAATACCCAGCCGCTTGACGGTTTCCACCGTCGGGATTCCGTTGTTGGTCCATCCCCGGCGTTTATATACCGCATCTTTTAGTTTTTCATAAAGCTTTTCGCGAAACTCACGCAACAGCACTATTTTTTCTTCCGTAGTCTTTCCGGTGATATCGACGTTATGTTTTTCAACCAGCTGTTTGTCGTAACGCTCGGCCCTTGATTCGTATTCAACAGTTTTTACCGGCCCCACCGCACGATAGGGAATATTATCATGCTCCCGTTGCCCAAAACCCATTTTAAGGTTAAAAATACGTTGGAAATTATAAACCGCCTCACTCATTCGGATAAGGCCGTCAGCGGTTGTCTGCCTTCCGGTAACTGCTGTGTAATAATCTGCATACCACTCCACGTGTTTCATAACCTTTGCGGGCTCCAGGGTGTCCTTATTATCTTCAGGTACAACGTCATTCCAAGGGAGTTTGCACAGTCCGCATAAACCAAACCATGTTCGGAACATAGGGAACCAGTGCAACGCCTCTGCTTTCTTCTCAAAGGTCGGCATAAAATTATGCACCATATCAAGAAAGATCAACCATGCCTCGTCATGCTGAGGGCCTTTAAGCGCAAGACCGTACCCCCCCTGCTGGGCAAGTGATTCTTTGGTCATATACTCGGAGAACTCCAGGCCCTTTGCCTCCATACCGATATCCTGCATAAGATCGGGGTCGGCGCCATAATCTCTGGAAAAAATAACTTTCATTTGGCGAACCCCATTGCCTATAATTTGTCCAAAACCCTCTCCTCGGGCCATTTGATGAACAACCTCGAGTGCGGCCGACCGATTACCGAATAAAAGGTTCATTCCACCGGTATGGCTTTCGTTTATCAGGCCCATCTCAAAGCACTCCATGGCAAAGGCCGTGGAAGTGCCTACTGAAATGGTATCCAGGCCATAGGTGTCACAGTAAAAATTCATTTCAATAATCGTATGCGGGTCAAAAATACCCAGGTTTGAGCCACAGCCGGCTATGGTTTCATATTCGGGACCGTCTACAAAAACTTTGGTCCCTTTGTATGGACCCGTGAGAGGAACAAAGTCTTTAACACCATGTGAGCAGGCAAGTGTACATCCCATCCAGCATCCATCATAGCCCGGATCAAATATGCGTCTGAAAACCTCCTGGCCGATATTGTCTGCCTCTGAATGCCGTCCGTACTGGAAATTATGGGTGGGCAGCAGATCAAAGTCATTCATAATCGGAACCAGGTGGGTGGTTCCGATTTGTGCCATTTGATTTTGCTTGGGATCGAGTTCGACAACTTCTTTGGAGTGCTTTCTCCCAACTTCTTTTAATGTATTCGCATCTGCGGGATTGTTTGTTTTGGTTGTGACCGTGTCCCAGCGGGCCACAATGGCTTTGATACCCTTATCAGCAAAGACACCGCCGATACCCCCGCGTCCTGCCTGTTTATATCTGGCACGCTTGCGTTTTAGATCATACCAGGTAAAGTTCAGGCATCCCATCCGTGTGTTTTTAGCCCCCGGGCCTGTGGAAACAACAGAAATATTGCGCGGTTTCCCTTTGGCAAAATGTTCTGTTAATGTTGCAGAAAGAGTATAGGAATCATCCGGCAGTCCTGACGCTTTAAAGATCTGAACCTTCTCATCAATACCATCAATAAAAATTACAACATCTTCTAATGTTTTTCCGGTAACTTCCAGTGCGTCAAATCCGGAAAACTTAATATAGGGACCAAAATAACCCCCGACATTAGAGTCAATTACAGACCCTGTTAAGGGAGAAATGGTGGTAACGATACTTTTGCCGGAACCGGGATATACGGGAGTTCCCCCCATAGGGCCGGACGCGATACATATTGCGTTTTCAGGATCACTCCATTTTGTTGTGCTGTTGACAGCATTCCATAGAAGCCAGAGATCAAAACCTTTGCCGCCGATAAAGACGCTTTTTATTTTTTCCGTAACCGGCTTAACGGAAATGACAAAATCAGAAATGTCTATACAAAGGGTCTGGTTTGCATAACCCTTTTCAATAACCGGCCGGGCATAATTAAATGCCTTGAGCGGTTCCATTTTATATTCTTCCATTATATCAGCCCTTTATATTCTTCTAATCTATTGATTATTTGAAAAATTTTTAATCATAATTTCACCCAGCTCTTTGGATCGTTTTGTGGCTACCTCTACGGCATTAATGAGGGTGGTTCGAAGTCCGCCTTTTTCCAGAGTATGAATGCCGGCGATAGCTGTTCCACCGGGAGAAGTAACCATGTCCTTTAACCTACCGGGATGTTCTTTTGTCTCAAGTAATAATTTTGCAGCGCCCAAAACCGTTTGAGATGAAAGAAAAAGAGCATCCTCTCTTGATAAACCCACCTTTACTCCGGCATCAGACAGGGCATCGACAATTAAAAAGATATAGGCAGGCCCGCTGCCGCTTAAGCCGGTGATTGCATCCATAAGAATATTTTCTTTAAGAAAAATGCTTTTTCCCATGGAATTGAAAATAGCCAGAGACAGTTTGATGTCTTCTTCGGTGGATTCTCCACCGGCCGCGATAACCGAAGCACTCTCCTTAACGAAGGCGGCGATGTTGGGCATCACCCGAATAAGACGCAATTTTTTATTAAGACACGATTCTATGGCGGCCAGAGGAACACCGGCGGCAATAGAGATGATAAGCTTGGACATGTCCAGGCAGGACGCTGTTTCCTTCAATACTGACGCAATGATCTGAGGTTTGACCGCATAGATAATAATTTCAGAAGCTTTTACCGCTTTGATGTTATCTGCTGTGGTATTGACGCCGTATTTTTCTTGGATGGATTTCAGCTTATTTTCACGAATATCCGTGCAAATGATATTTTTAGGATCGGACGATTCCGAAGAAATGAGCCCGCTTAAAAGAGCTTCCCCCATATTTCCTGTTCCGATGATGCTGATTTTTTTGTTTTTTAACATGAATTTTATTCCCCCTTAATTTTGTATAATGATTTAATCGGGTTTTTTTGCATATAACTTATCAATAAACTGTACTATTATCGTTTGAATGCTTACTATGTCAATGATTTTGCCTGAAATATCTTGACTTATTCTAAATATATCATTAATTTTTAAAGAATAAAATCGATTGATTAAGAAATTAACACAAAAAACGAAAGATTATTTTTTATATGTTTATCATTGGCAATTTATTAAAGGCTATTGCGGTGGTTCTCCACTATGTTCTTCATTTTTATATGTGGATTGTTATAGCGCGGGCAGTACTTTCCTGGGTGAATCCCGACCCTTACAATCCGATCGTTCGTTTTATTCACAATGTTACCGAACCCGTACTGTACCGTATCCGTACAAAATTACCCCTTGATTTTGGCGGTATAGATTTTTCTCCAATTATTGTTATTCTGGGCATTATATTTTTGCAAAACTTTGTTGTAAGCAGCCTTTTTAGAATGTCCGCAAGTTTTATGTAACCGATAAAGGAAGGTGGCACATCATGACAATTACATCCCTTGATATTCAGCAACAGAAGTTCAAAACCAGGTTCAGAGGATTCGACGTCCGGGAAGTGGATACATTTCTTGAGCAGATGGCGGATGCCTTCGAATCATTGCAAAGAGAGAACACAAATTTGCATGAAGAAATTAAACGGCTTAAAATTGAAAGCCAGGGATATAAAGGACGAGAAGAGACGTTTAAGCGGGTGATGCTCAATTCTCAGAAAGTGTTGGATCAGATGAAGCAAAATGCCCGGAAATCTGCCGAATTAGTCATTGCGGATGCCGAAGTGAATGCGGAAAAAATTCTTAGTAGAGCGCAGAACAGGCTTGCTCAACTTCATGAAGATATTACAGAACTCAAACGGCAGCGTATGCAGATAGAGGTCCAGATCCGTTCAATTATCGAAAGCCATGCCAAACTCCTTGAGATAGGGAAAGAAGAGGCCGGGATTAGGGAAGAGGAAGATGCCAAGTTGAAATTGTTCAAGCAATCGTAACCCCTTTCTTTCCTTGACCTTACGAAAAATTTCTCATTTCTGCATTGGATACTTAATCTTTTCCCGATATAGCCCGATATAGATTTATGTGCGGACACTAACTAGTGTCCATCCATAAATGAGGATTTTTGTTCAAGATCAAGGCTTGCGAAAAAAATAACCGCAGGCATATGTTTAATCTTCCGAGGATTATTTTTTGAGCATAACGAAGAGATTGGGCCCCGGTTAAATATTAAATACGGATTTAACGGGGCAAGCAAAAAGACTATTTATGGATGAACACTAACTATATTGGGAGCATGATATGGCAAAAATAGATGCGTTTTTTAAATTGATGAATGAACAAGGTGCTTCAGACCTCCATCTGGTGGCGGGACAGCCGCCGGCGCTAAGGATTCGGGGCGAAATGGAAAGGGTCAAATATAAGATCCTGGATAATGATGAACTGAAAGCCATGCTCTATGAAATTGCGCCCGAACATAAGGTAAAGGAGTTTGAGGAAACAGGTGATATAGATTTTGGCTATGACGTACTCGGTATTGCCAGGTACCGGTCAAATTTCTTTATGCAAAAATATGGGGTGGCGGCTGTTTTCAGACAAATTCCTGAGCAAATAATGACTGCCGAACAGCTGGGTCTTCCTAAGGTGATTTCCAAGCTGGCCTCACTACCAAGGGGGCTGGTTCTGGTGACAGGACCTACAGGAAGCGGGAAATCCACCACCCTGGCCTCAATAATTGATGTGGCAAACCGAGTCCGTAAGGATCATATCATCACCATCGAAGACCCCATTGAATTTGTCCACCAAAGCAAGGGGTGTATTGTAAATCACCGTGAGATCGGTCTCCATACCAACTCATTCAGTGCAGCTTTAAGGGGTGCCCTGCGCGAGGACCCTGACATTATTCTCGTCGGTGAAATGAGAGATCTTGAGACCATATCACTTGCCATAGAAGCCGCATCCACCGGACATCTTGTTTTTAGCACGCTTCACACATCGAGTGCAGCGAAAACCGTTGATCGTATCATCGAAGTTTTCCCTGCAAATCAACAACCCCAGATTCGTTCGACGCTGTCTGATGGACTTCGGGCGATTATAGCACAGGTCTTGTTTAAAAGAGTAGATAAAAAGGCGCGTTGCCCCGCCTTGGAAATATTGATTGCAACTCCGGCGGTCCGGAATCTTGTCAGGGAAGGGAAAACCCACCAGATTGCCTCAATGATCCAGACCGGCAAGAAATACGGTATGCAGCTTTTAGATGATGCCATTATGGAGTTGCTAAACAATGGATGGATAAGTTCTGACGAAGCCTATGCCAAGGCAAATGAAAAGGGAAAGTTCAGACCTTTTATGAAGAACCCTCCGACTGACTTCACCGAAGCATAATCATTTTGTGAGGTTCTATTTTGAAAAAACAGGAAATTGATCATATTCTGGCAAGAATGCTCGATTCATACGATAATGTCTCCGATCTAAATATCACCGTGGGGAAACCGTTTCAGGTGGAGACAGCGGGGGATCTTGCCGCAGTGGAAATGGAACCCGCTTTTGACGAGATCACTCCGTTTCAGGCTGAAATCTTCGCGCTCAACATTTTAAATCAGAACCGGCGCTTAACCGAGAATCTCCTGCTTGAGGGATCGTGCGATTCATCCTACGAGCTTCCGGGCAAGGCTCGCTTCAGAGTCAATATATTTTCCCAGCGGAGTAACTACTCCATTGTTTTGAGAAAACTTGCAACCAAAATTCCCACCTGTCAGGAATTGGGCATTCCTGAATCCTTTCTCAAAATGGCCGAGGAAAAAAACGGCTTCATTCTGGTCACCGGAGCCACCGGTACCGGAAAAACAACCTCTCTGGCCGCAGTGCTTAACGAGATTAATGACCTCAGATCGGTCCACGTGGTGACTCTTGAGGATCCGGTGGAGTATGACCATCCACACAAAATGGCTACTTTCAACCAGCGAGAGCTGGGGGAGGACTTCGATTCATTTGCACATGGCCTCAGAGCAGCTTTGCGCCAGGCGCCCAAGGTAATTCTGGTTGGGGAAATGCGTGACCGGGAAACGGTGGAAATCGGCCTGAGCGCTGCCGAGACCGGGCACCTGGTTTTAAGCACTCTCCACACGGTTGATGCCGGACAGACAATGAACCGTATCCTCGGCATGTTCCCTGTTGAAGAAGAAAATCAGATTCGTATTCGCCTTGCCGACGCAATTCGCTGGATCGTATGTCAAAGACTTCTTCCCAAGGTGGGGGGAGGGCGGATAGCGGCCTTTGAAATCATGCACACCAACCTGCGGGTCAAGGACTTGATACTGCATGGAGAATCTGAGGGAAAAACGTATTACGATGTTATCCATGACGGGAAAGCTTTCGGTATGACTACTTTTGATGATTATATCATTGAATTATACGAAAAGGGTCTCATTACCGAGGAGACTGCCATGGCTTATGCTTCCCGTAAAGGCCTACTGGGCCGCGGGATCGATTCAATCAAGAGCTCACGCGGAGAAGCGACAACGGATATTCAGGATCTTAAAGTGGATCACGATTACGGTAAGCCGACTTAATCGAGGGCAAATTTTGGCCTTTGCCCATGGAACGCCCAAAAAGGAAAAAATCATGGACGTGGTATGCGAAAAATGCCGGGGTAAGTTTCAAATTCCCGACAAAAAGCTTCCCAAGGGACAGGTTTTCTCTGTAATTTGTCCCAAATGCACCAACAAAGTTTCCGTAGATACTCGTTTTGACATTCCTTTGTCAACCAAAGAGACTTGGGCTCCGTCCGCCAAACCAAAACCCGGATTGAATAAAACCATCATTGAGGAAGTTGATTCCAGCGCTTACGACGCTTCGGAAAAACCTTTCGATTTTGTTGAAGAAGGCATGGAGACCGCTCTTTTGTGTGAACCGGAACCGGCCATCCGGGCCAAAATCATAACGGCCCTGTATAACATGGGATATCATACCACAGCCCCCCAGTCCCATAAGGACACTCTAAAGCAGATGCGATTCCATGTCTTTGATATGGTGGTTCTTAACGAGCGGTTCGGCACCAGGGATCCTGATATGAACAGTGTTCTCAAGTACCTGGATCGTCTCAATATGTCTGTCCGGCGAAACATTTTCCTGACGTTGATAACCGACCGCTTTCGCACCATGGATAATATGGCGGCCTTCAACAAGAGCGTTAACCTTATTGTCAACCTGAAAAACATAAATGAAATTGAAAAAATCCTGAGACGTGGTGTTGCCGACAATAAAGCCTTCTATCGTGTTTTTAAGGAATCACTTGTCAAAACCGGCAGGGTCTGAACATTATTTATTGCAAATTATAAACAAAAAACCATGGAATATACTTGTACCGATTATCGTGTTGAAATGATTCTGTTAAACCTTAAGCGTCGCTTGCAGCACGAGGGCCTTAGTGAGGAGGAAAGGGACCACATCCTTTTGCAGATTAAAGAACTTGAGGCGAAAATGGGGATTGAATAGGGAAAATGAAATTAATTGAAATTTCGCCCCAACTCTATCTTGTTCCTCTTGACCAGGATCTGCCCGGATTTACATCGTTTATAGGGGCCTGGATCTTCAAAGGCAAAAAAACCTTATTAGTGGATGTCGGGCCTTCAGCCACCGTTCCTGTGCTTGTAAAATCCTTAGAAGGCTTGGGAATAGGACATCTTGACGCAGTTTTATTGACCCACATCCATATAGATCACGCCGGAGGAGCAGGAGATCTGGCCGTGATTTTCCCCGACGTTCCCATTATCTGCCACGAAAAAGGTATCCAGCACCTTGCGGATCCCTCACGGTTATGGGAAGGGAGTCTCAAAACCCTTGGTCAAACCGCCCAAGCCTATGGACCGTTCCGGCCGATTCCCCGGAAATTGCTTTACGATGCCGCTCAATATCAAGAAGATAACATTACGCCGATCCTGACGCCCGGGCATGCCCCTCATCATGTCAGCTACCTTTTGGGCCCCTACCTTTTTGCAGGAGAGGCCGGGGGAGTTTATCTTGATATTTCCGATGGCGATTTTTATCTTAGACCTGCCACACCGCCCCGTTTTTTTCTAGAGACTTCTATCAAGAGCATTGATGCCCTGATTGCCCAAAAACCCTCAATCATCTGTTACGGACATTTCGGCATGAACGAAAATGCGTTGAACATGTTGAAAACTCACCGTGAGCAGCTTTTGCTCTGGAAAAAAATTGTCAAGGATGAGATGGTCCACCTCAGTGAAGATAAGGACGAAGATTTCCTTAAAAGCTGTCTTCAAAGGCTTTTAAAGGAAGATCCTTTTCTTCAAGGGTTTTTTCATATGGATGAGGCTGTAAAAGAGAGGGAAAGAGGGTTTTTGAAAAACAGCATAAAAGGATTTACAGGCTATCTAGTGTCCATCCATAAATGAGGATTTTTGTTCAAAATCAAGGCATGTGAAAAAAATAACCACAGGCATATGTTTAATATTCCGAGGATTATTTTTTGAACATAACGCAGAGACTTGTCCGCCTCCGGCGGATTGGGCAAAAAGACCATTTATGGATGGACACTATCTACAAACCATTGCTGATAATCCGCAATCCTTCCAGGGTCAAGGCCGGTTCAACAACTTCAATGGTTTCTGATACTTGACACATAAGTTCTGCCAGGCCTCCTGTCGCGACTACCCGGGGGTTTGTGCCCATTTCGATTTTCATTCGCCGAACCATTCCGTCCACAAGCCCTGCATATCCAAAAATAATTCCCGCCTTAATACTGCTGGCGGTATCTTTGCCGATTACGCTTTCAGGGGGAACAAAGATTTCAACCCTGGGAAGTTTGGACGCTTTCATGAACAGGGCTTCAGAAGCAATCATGATCCCGGGACTGATGGCGCCACCGAGATATTCCCCCTTTTCTGAAATAGAATCAAAGGTTGTGGCTGTCCCGAAATCTATTATAACAAGACTGGTTTGGTATTTATGAAATGCCGCAACCGCGTTAACTATCCGGTCTGCCCCTACTTCTGATGGATTTTTGTAACGTATCGGCAGGGTTGAAGCTGACATGGCATCGACCCAATGCGGCGCGTGACCCAGATATTTGCGACAGAAAGAATCGAGAATGGTTACCATGGGGGGAACCACGCAGGAGATAATCGTCTTGCTGATTTTTTTGGAACTGATATTGCTTTCTGAAAAAAGATTGGAGGCAAGGATATTAAACTCATCTTCTGTTGTCCGTCTTTCCGTGCGTATCCGCCAGTTCTTAACAAGATGCCTGCCGTCGTAAACACCGATTACCGTGTTGGTATTTCCAATATCGATAACAAGAAGCATGAATAAAGATTCCTTTTTTTCGCTATATCTTTTCGTTACTGATCTTTACTTTGAAAATTTCAGGTGTTACGCCAATAAGAGTGGTTTTAACAGGTAAGGTTATGGTTGCCCTTTTAACATAAATTCCGGGTGTCAATCCTTTGAGATCAACATAAACCGTAATCCATTTTTCCCTATTAAGCTTTTCAATAATATTAACAGGTCCTTTAACTTCAATATTTAAAGCCGGTGGTGTAATGCTGTAACTGAACGGACTGTTTTTGCCCTCAACCGGAATATCAAAAAACTTTTTGTTAATAATTTTTTCTTCTATCAATATTTCAGCAAAAATAATCTCCGAAGGAGAAATAATCTCAAGATCTTCAACAAGGTCCAGAGCGACTTCTTTTTTAAAAGATTCTGACAGCCCTTTGATCTCAATTGGTTTTGTCAGTACCTTGTCCATGGGTCCAAGGATATTTTCAGGTCCTTGCATAATAACCGACAATGGCTTGGCAACTACACCTGAGACCATAAATCCTGTAGCAGGTTTTCCGGAAAATGATATTTCAACCGGCAGCTCCTTTTTAATTTTATTTTCGATGGCTACGGCCAAAAACGTTGGATTTATTCGTATGATGGATATCCCCTTGGGAAGGATGATACGGTCCTTTTTTATCGAAATAGAGTTAATTCCGATATGTACTCCGGATAGATCAAGCACATATCGTATTTTCAGGTTAGAAAGGTTTCTAAGTGCCGATCTCGGGCCGCGCACGTGAACCTCTATGCTTTTTAACGACGGACCGGTAATTGTCAATCCTGCAGGGATTTGGGTGGAATCAACCGGAATAAGAATAACGGTTTCTTGTAATGATGCACAGGATCCTGGCAAAAAGAAACAAACCCCAAGCAAAAAACACAAAATAGACCGTTTTAAATTTCGTGAGTGTAACATAGATAAACAACTAACCATTTTGCACATTATTAATGGCATCAATGATTTTCAAAGTTGTACATGTATTGGCCACATTGTGGACTCTGACAATGTGGGCGCCGTTCAAAGCTACAGCGGCAACTGAAGCCTGGGTACCGGTTTCCACTACCGCCAGATCGGGATTAATATCTTTAACAGTCTTATCTTTAAGGATATTTCTTATAAAGGCTTTTCTGGAAGGTCCGATCAGAATAGGAACATCCAGTGTCCTAAATTCATGCAGGTGTTTAATTAATAAAAGATTATGTTCAACTGTTTTCCCGAAACCGATCCCCGGATCGATGATGATTTTTGATTTTGAAATTCCTTTACTTACGGCATAATCCACGGCATTTTTAAGAAATTCTTTGATTTCTTTAATAAGATCATCATAAACAGGATTGGTCTGCATGGTTTTTGGGGTTCCAAGCATATGCATTAAAACGACCGGAACATCGTATTCTGCTGCAACATCTGCAATGCGGTGATCAAGACGCAATGCTGAAACATCGTTTATAATGGAGGCGCCGGCTTGAATAGCCCTTCTGGCAACATCGGCCTTGGTTGTGTCTATGGAAATGGGAATGGAAATACGTGCTGCAAGGTTTTCAATCACAGGTATAACCCGCCGGATTTCCTCTTCGGCAGATACCGCATCAGAAAAAGGGCGTGTAGATTCTCCGCCGATATCCAGTATGTCAGCCCCTTCTTCAAAAAGTTTTTGGCCTTGAGCGATGGCACCATCACGGGTGAAAAATTTCCCGCCATCTGAAAATGAATCCGGCGTAATATTCACGATACCCATAATACAGGTTCGCTTGCCCAGAACCAGCCTGTGTTTACCCCATGCAAGGCTATATGTTTTCATATGTGCTTGTTAATTGACGGTCTCGTAAAAAGTCCAACTTCTGCGTTGTGCTGAATTTCGCAATCATTCAACGTACGAAAAGTACGCTCCCTACGGGACCGGCGGATAGCCGATGATTACAAAATTTGCACGCCTTGAATTTGAACTTTTTACGAAACGATCTCAATCGGACTTTTTACGAGTTCATCTTAATTGAACGTCTCGGAAATTCTATAGACAATCTTCAATCAAAAATCTTCAATTATTTTAAAATAGAGAAATTGTACCGGTAAAAATATTTTGCCATTAAATTCACAAAAATCAACTTTAAGGAACTAAGATGAGGGCTGCTCGCCTTCAGTTTCGGTTTTGATTTCTTCGGTATCTTCTTCATTTTCGCCTGGAACGTTTTCATCAGTTTTTTCGTTCACAGACGTCTTTGATGGAAACTCAAATCCGGGTTTCATGGAAAGTATGAGTTCATCAAGCTCATTTCCCAGAACCGTCTCTTTTTCGAGCAGACGGTCCGCCAGAGCATGAAGAATATCTAAATTTTCATTTAAAGTTTGTTTTGCACACGTGTGAGCTTTTTCGATCAGATTATTTATTTCCTGGTCAATTTTCCGTGCCGTTTCTTCTGAGTAATCCCTGTGCTGTGCGATTTCGCGTCCCAGGAAAACATGTTCGTCATCTTTGGCAAAAGAAAGGGGACCTAATGCTTCACTCATACCCCAATTTCGTATCATCTTCTGGGCAATATCGGTTGCCTGTTTGATATCGTTGGCGGCACCGGTACTGATACGGTTAAAAACAATTTCTTCGGCCACTCGCCCGCCAAAGGCAACCGACAATTCGCTTTCAAGCTGATCTTTATATTTAAAATCGCTTTCTTCGGGTAAAAACCAGGTAATACCGGCGGCACGTCCCCTGGGAATAATGGTTATTTTGTTGACGGCATCCGTATTGGGAAGAAAGCGGGCCACAAGGGCGTGTCCTGCTTCGTGATATGCCGTGGTCTTTCTGTCTTCTTCCCTAATGACTTTTGATTTGCGTTCCAATCCCATATATACCTTGTCTTTGGCATCTTCCAGGTCAAACATATCAATTTTTTCTTTATTTCTTTTAGCGCCAAGCAACGCCGCTTCGTTCACAAGATTTTCCAGATCAGCGCCGGAAAAACCGGGCGTGCCTTTTGCCAGTGTGACAAGGTTTACATCGGGTGCTGCCGGCGTTTTTTTCATATGAACTTTAAGAATCTTTTCACGACCTAAAATATCCGGCAGGGGAACAACCACCTGACGATCAAAACGCCCGGGTCTCAAAAGAGCCGGATCCAGGACATCCGGTCGGTTGGTGGCGGAAATAAGGATAACCCCTTCGTTTGACTCAAAACCGTCCATTTCAACCAGAAGCTGGTTTAATGTCTGTTCTCTTTCGTCGTGTCCTCCACCGAGTCCGGCTCCCCTATGCCTTCCAACCGCATCAATTTCATCAATGAAAATAATACAGGGAGCATTCTTTTTACCCTGGACAAACAGATCTCTAACCCGTGAGGCTCCAACGCCGACAAACATTTCAACAAAATCCGAACCGCTGATATGAAAAAACGGGACGTCAGCTTCACCGGCAATCGCACGAGCTAAAAGGGTTTTACCGGTGCCGGGTGATCCCATAAGAAGGACACCTTTGGGTATCCTTCCGCCAAGACGGGTAAATTTTTTTGGTTCTCTGAGAAAATCTATTATTTCACCGAGTTCTTCTTTGGCCTCATCGATTCCGGCCACGTCTTCAAAGGTAACTTTTTTCATCTGGTCAGATTGCAAGCGTGCCCGGCTTTTGCCAAAAGACATGGCCTTGCCGCCTCCGGCCTGCATCTGACGCATAAAAAAGATCCATACGCCTATTAGAACAATCATTGGAAACCATGAAACCAGAACATTCATATACCAAGGAGAATCGGTTTCCGGTTTGGCGCTAATTGCCACCCCTTTTTGCCGGAGTATCTTGATAAGGTCGGTGTCCTCTGGTGCATATACCTTGAAATTATTGTGGTTTACGTCCGTGGTGAAGATTTCCTGTCCTTGGATGACCACCTCGGAAATATTCCCATTATCGACCATGGTTAGAAATTCAGTATAACTGATCTTTGTCTCGGCCAAGTGCTGTTGATTGAAGAGATTATAAAGCATAATCATCATCAGCGTAATGACTATCCATAAAGCCAGATTTTTATAAAAAGGATTCAAAAGTCTTAACTCCCTGTAAAATGATTAGTTAGTGTCCGTCCATAAATGGTCTTTTTGCCCAATCTCTGCGTTATGCTCAAAAAATAATCCTCGGAATATTAAACATATGCCTGTGGTTATTTTTTTCGCATGCCTTGATCTTGAACAAAAATCCTCATTTATGGATGGACACGAGTTATAGAATTATATTAATCATTATTGTTAATTAGGCAAGAGAAAGTTCAATTTTAAGTACATTCTTGGTTGAAGATTTCACTTTTACAGACTCATCTATTCTATAACCGGCAACCCAGATTATTTTTCCCCGGCATAATAATATGGGGCATCTTGTGCGTTCTTTTCTGGGCACCTTTTTATCGATGAAAAATTTTTTTATTTTTTGTGTTCCGGTCATACCCAGTGGCGTAAAACGGTCACCATGGCGAAAATTTCTCAAAACCAGTGGAAAACTTAACGCATCCCTATCAAAAAAACCGGTATTTTGTCCAGTCCCACATAAGTCGGGCAGATCTTTTTTGCCCATTTCGGTGAATTTAATATGAGCGTTGATTTCTTTTATGAATAAGGATTCGGGTTTTTTTATGGGGTATTCAAAGGGTAACATTTCTGCCCGCTCTGATTTTTCATCCATATTACGCAATGGGCTTTTTTCTCTGAAAAAAAGAATAACGTCTCCTTTTCGCTGGATCCTGATACCATCCGGTAAATCAATATTTCCATGATCCGGTCCGTATTCCAAAAGGTTAATTGCAGAATCGATGTGGGTTAAACGAATACGCCTTAAGTCCCCTTTTATTTTTGAAATCGCTTTTCTTATGATCCGTCTTTGTGCTGCCAAATGAATGCCGTTTAAAATTGAGACAGAGAGGGCAATTCGACCGTCCTGAATGCTCAACGCTGCTTTTTCGAAGAGAGGATGTATTACACCTTCAATCCATTCTTCTTCAGATCTTATAATTGAGGCAAGCCGGTTTAGGCTTTGGCTGATTTTGGGATTGTAGGATGTTTTTAACAAGGGAATTAAATCGTGACGAATTCTGTTTCTGAGAAATCTTGTGTCCCTATTGGATGGGTCAGATATGTATTTCAGTCCGTTTTGATCCAGAAAAGTAATTATTTCGGAACGATTTGATTGTAATAGCGGTCGAATAATCTTTCCGTTTCTTACCGGAGGAATAGCTGAAATGCCCAGCGGTCCGCTTCCTCTAAAAAGATTCATTAATACAAGTTCTGCATTATCATCAAAATGATGGCCGAGCGCAATTTTATTAAACCTGTTTTTTTCTGCCACGTGGTTTAAAAAGCCGTGGCGAACGCGCCTGGCTGCTTCTTCCAGGGAAAGCTTGTTCTCAATTTGATATTTACGAACATTTATTTTATGAATATAGCAGGGTAAGCCAAATCTGCCGGCGAGAGATGCAACAAATTCCGCATCCTTATCTGAATCGTCCTGGCGCAGACAATGATTTAAATGTGCAACTCCAAGCCGGAGGGAAAAGCGGGGTGCGAATGTGAGAAGTAGGTGAAAAAGGGCTACTGAATCAGGCCCGCCGGATACACCGATAAGAACCGAATCTTTCGGTTTAAGCATTCCATAGGTTTTAATGGTCTGTTTAACAGTACGTAATAATTTATTTTTGTAGCCTTTGTGCGATGCTGGCATGAATAAGCTCGGAAACTTTTTTATCCCAAATCCCAACGATGCCTGATCGGACGGAAACCTCTGTAGTCCCGGGTGTTATCATTACAGTTTTTATTGTAACCGGAGTTCCATTGGATTGTTTGGCTTTAATTGTTGCCTTAATACTGTCTGATGTTCTTTCTATGATCTCCATTTCCAGACTATTTAGAACTGCAGTACATGCCCGATTCGTTTCATCAAATTCTGCGTGATAAGATGTTTTCAGCTCGCCGTTTACATAGGTATATACCCCTGCTCCTGCTCCTGTCCCGGCGATAAAAGCGGCACAGCCTGAAATTATGAAATAAGAGGATAATAATAAAATTAGACCATTTCGTATCATAATTTACCTTTTCTTTTTTAAACATTTCAAAAAGCTATAGTGTTACGAAATTATTAATTTTGAAATAATTGAAAAAAGACTAAGATAGAAAGAGGTAAATGTCAATAAAAAACACAGAATATAGATTTATTAATTTAAATTTTCGTCTATGTTGTGGTAGGAAGACCGATTTTTTTTTATCTTGAATTTTTTTTATTATCGATTATATTTGTACTAGTGGTTGTGCTAGGCGGGGAGCTAGCGGTGCCCTTTTCCCGAAATCCGCTTCATGCGGGGCTGAATTCCCTCTAAAGGGTTTTAATCTGGGAACCTATAGGTCAATCTGATCGGCCGCCGCGCAACAGACGGTTACGAACCTCGTCAGGTCCGGAAGGAAGCAGCGATAAGTAATGCAGTCTGTGTCGTGGATCGATCCCGGTCAAGCTTTTGGCTTATTTCATTTCAGAGAAGATTCGATAGAGGGTGCACAACCAGTTTTTAACTCATAGTGATGATTGACTTTACCTCCCGCCATATTTAAAATCGACAAATTTCAATCATTAAATTCAGAACTCAAAATCTAAAATTCCTTTTTCTACCTTGACAATATCCCAGACAGTCTTATTTTTATTAGCAATGTTGTGGTATTAGCCCGTATTTTATGAAAAATTGGGTGTGTAAATATCTAAAAAAATCAGGAGAAGGCCTCAGCTGATGGGAGCAAAAAAAAAGAAAATCGAAATTCATACTGAAAACGAAGAAAAGGGTAAACAAAAGAAAACTTCCAAAAAGATCGATTCAGGCAAAAAAGACAAAGAAAAGACCGATGATCCATTGAAAGTGATGGAAGCAAGACTTGAATCCATGGAACAGGAATCAAAAGATTCCCATGATCGTTTTTTGAGGGTTTCCGCTGAGTTTGAAAACTACAAAAAGCGTGCCGCACGCGAGATGAATGACTTCAGGAAATTTGCTAATGAAAGTTTCGCAAAGGCCATGCTTTACGTGGTCGATAATCTTGACCGTGCCATAGAATCTTCAAGTGATGACAATCACTCAAACAGCTCTGTGGTGGAAGGTGTAAACATGACTCTCAAGGAAATACTGAAGATTTTTGGGCAATTCGGAGTGAAGCCGTTTGAGTCTTTGGGGAAAATTTTTGATCCCGCTGTACACCAGGCTGTTATGCAAGAAGAATCAGATGACCATCCTGAAAAAACTATTTTAACCGAACTTGAAAAAGGATACATGATACATGACCGGTTGCTCAGACCTGCCATGGTCGTCGTATCAAAAAGAACAGACTCCCAAAACCAAGAAAAACAGGCTCAAGAAGAATAGAAAGCAAAAAAAGATTATATATAAGGTAAGGAGGAAAACAAATGGGTAAAATCATCGGAATCGATCTCGGCACTACAAATTCATGTGTCGCGGTTATGGAGGGGAGTGAGGCAAAAGTTATTACAAACCCCGAGGGAGGGCGTACAACACCTTCTATTGTGGCCGTTTCAGACAGCAATGAGAGATTGGTCGGTCAAATCGCAAAACGACAGTCAATCACAAACCCTGAGAATACGGTTTTTGGGGTAAAAAGGCTTGTCGGTCGTAAATATGCATCCAAAGAAGTACAGGACGATATTAAGATACTTCCCTATAAGATTGAACAGGCAGAAAACGGCGATGTCAGAATAAATATGCGGGGCAAGTCAAATAGTCCGGCTGAGATATCATCCTTTATTTTGGCTAATATCAAAAAAACGGCTGAGGAATATCTTGGAGAGAAAGTTACCGATGCGGTTATAACTGTGCCTGCATATTTTAATGACAGCCAGCGACAGGCAACCAAAGATGCCGGAAAAATCGCCGGTCTTAATGTGTTAAGAATCATTAATGAACCCACTGCCGCATCACTTGCATATGGCCTCGATAAGAAAATCGAAGAAAAAATTGTTGTTTTTGATCTGGGTGGCGGTACATTTGATGTTTCCATACTTGAAATCGGTGAAGGGGTTTTCGAGGTAAAAGCGACAAATGGTGATACCCATCTCGGTGGTGAAGATTTCGACCTTCGGCTGATCGATTACCTGGCAGACGAGTTCAAAAAAGACCAGGGGATTGATATAAGGAACGATAAAATGGCGTTACAGCGACTGAAAGAAGCTGCTGAAAAAGCCAAAATGGAACTGTCCACTTCCATGGAAACGGATGTTAATCTTCCATTTATTACCGCCGATGCTGCCGGTCCAAAGCACCTTAATATAAAAATAACAAGAGCAAAACTTGAAGGGCTAATCAGTGACCTGCTCGACAAACTTGAAAAACCCTGTCGAGTTGCGCTTAAGGATTCGGGACTGTCCACCAATGACATTAATGAAGTAATTCTTGTTGGCGGTATGACGCGCATGCCAGCGGTTCAGGACCGCGTCAAGAAAATTTTTGGCAAGGAGCCCCACAAGGGGGTTAACCCGGATGAGGTTGTTGCCATCGGCGCCGCCATTCAGGGAGGTGTATTGAAAGGGGACGTAAAGGATGTTCTTCTTCTTGATGTTACTCCTCTTTCTCTGGGTATAGAGACCCTGGGTAGTGTCATGACACGACTGATCGAAAAAAATACGACCATTCCCACCAAAAAGAGCCAGATTTTTTCAACAGCGGCTGATAATCAGCCGGCTGTATCTATCCATGTGCTCCAGGGAGAACGGGAGATGGCCGCCGGAAATAAGACTTTGGGACGCTTTGAACTTGTGGGGATACCCCCGGCGCCAAGAGGTGTGCCGCAAATCGAGGTGGCATTTGATATCGATGCAAACGGAATTGTGAACGTTTCTGCAAAAGATATGGCAACGGGTAAAGAACAATCCATACAAATAACGGCTTCCAGTGGCTTGTCCAAAGAGGAAATTGACAAATTGATAAAGGATGCCGAGCTTCATGCTGAAGATGATAAAAAGAAAAAGGAGCTGGTTGAGACCCGAAACTCAGCGGATGCGCTGATCTATTCAACGGAAAAATCGATAAAAGATCTTGGCGATAAGATCGATGCGGCAACCAAAGAAAAAATTGAAGCTGCCATTGAACCGCTTAAGAAAGCTATGGAAGGGGATGATGTAGCAGAAATCAAACGCCTGAGCGAAGAGTTAACGCAGGCTTCACATAAACTGGCCGAAGCCATGTATCAACAGGCTTCACAGGCGGATCAGCAGCAGGCCGGAGCCGATGCAGCAGGAGGACCGGAGCAGCCCGGACCTTCTGCGTCTGACGATGATGTTGTGGATGCTGATTTCGAAGAGGTAAAAGACGACGAAAAGAAGTAATAGAAAATGTCATTTTGCAATAAAAATCCCGCGTTCACTTTTGTGCCGCGGGATTTTTTATTATAAGGCTTTTTTCGAGTTCTTTAGAGGGGATAAGTCGCTGAAAAATTGAAATTGAGTTGATCAACAAAAAGTTATGAGGAGGCTAAGATGCGAGTCGGCGTTTTAAAAGAGATAAAAGTCAAAGAAAACCGGGTTGCCATGACGCCATCAGGGGTTGAACAAATGCTGTCACATGGACACGAAGTTCTGGTTGAAACCTCTGCCGGTGATGGTTCAGCCTGTTCTGATGAAGCGTATATAAAGGCCGGTGGGGTAATTTGCAACACTCCGGAAGAGATTTACCAGAAATGCCAAATGATAATGAAGGTAAAAGAGCCGCTTCCTGTTGAATATCCAATGATACGAAAGGAACAGGTTCTATTTACATTTTTTCATTTTGCTGCATCTGTGGAACTTACCCGGGCAATTATCGATTCGGGATCTATTGCTGTGGCTTATGAAACAGTGGAACGGGAGAACGGTTCTTTGCCGCTTCTTACGCCCATGAGTGAAGTGGCCGGCAAAATGGCTATCCAGGAAGGGGCCAAATACCTTGAAAAGACTTTTGGCGGTAAGGGAATCCTTCTCGGTGGCGTAACCGGGGTAGATTCCGGAACCGTCTTGATTATCGGCGGTGGTATCGTTGGATCCAATGCTGCCAAAATAGCGTGTGGTCTTGGCGCAAAGGTCTATCTGCTCGATAATAATATTGACCGTCTTCGTTATCTTAGCGATGTAATGCCCAAGAACTGCTTTCCGCTCATGTCGAGTCCGCCAACCATACGAAGACTGTTGAAAGAGGCCGATCTTGTTGTGGGTGCGGTTCTTATACCCGGTGCGGTGGCACCCAAATTGGTTACGCGCGACATGTTAGCGTTAATGAAAAAAGGTTCGGTGATTGTAGATGTAGCGATTGATCAGGGTGGGTGTGTGGAGACGGCAAAACCCACAACGCATGACCAACCCATATTTGAGGTCGATGGCATTATACATTATTGCGTAGCAAATATGCCGGGAGCTGTTTCATATACATCTACAAAAGCACTTACCAATGTAACATTACCCTATGCGCTGGAACTTGCTGATAAAGGGTATGAAAAAGCGGCAAGGGATAATAAGGACATAGCGAAAGGCATTAATGTTATAAAAGGAAAAGTGACTCATAAAGGTGTGGCCGAAGCTTTTGGCCTGGAATATGAGCCTCTGGATTCATTATTGTAATTTTCAAGTTGTCCAGGATTTTTCCAAAAGGACATCCATTTCTCCGGGATCTAAAATTACTTCCAAGCCATGGATAAGGGTATTTATCTATCTCAAGAGATGTTTCCCGGCCTAGTTCTGATTTTCCGTTTACCGTAACTCCCCTTTATCGTTCAATCCTTCCAAAACAGATCTTCGATGTCATTTATATCTTCATCCATAAATTGGTTGATTTCGTCGCCGTAACCAAAACCAACATCGTTAATATTTTCATCATCATAGAAATCTTGATCGGGATCCAAGGCCAATTTAGAAAGGTATATTCTGTCTGAATTCCGCATGGTTTCCTCTCCTTAATCTTCAAATTGGGACGGATAAGATTTTCTTTTCCGGTTATGTTTTATATTTTGAGAATTTGGTGTTTTTAATTTGTTTTTTCTGCAATCCGGACATCGCCTAGGTTCGTCAAAGTTCATTTTCTCGTAACGTAATTGATCATGGATTGTAAACTCAAACTCCGTTTCACATTGAATGCAGGTAATTGTTTTATTTTCCATTGTCATCTCATTATTGTTTTCATCCTTTAACATCCTTAAAACCTAAGGAGTAATATCTTCCTGAATTTATGGTTAATATTTTAACTGTCGTTTTTGCGTCGGATTTATCGACAATGTCTTGATCTTAAACAAAAATCTTCATTTATGGATGGACACGAATTAGATTGCCTCGATCCAACGCGTTTAAAATTTCCAGTTTTTTTTATGTGTAAAAATTCCCTGCAACTGGCGTGCCAATTATATAATCTATTGAATTATTGCTATATATTAATTTGCACAAATGAAATAAAGGGAAGTGTTCGTTCAAGTGAAAAGAGAAAAACACTATTTTAATTTGTTAAAAAACTGTTGGGGGAGAAACTCCTAATCCTGTGGTGAGCTTGATATATGATCTTACATCGATAGATTGTTCCGTCTGCACATGATGCTGTCATCCAAAACAGGAACTCTAAATTCCGATTTCACGTATATTTAGGAACTGGCTATTCCGAATGAAAAATCGATAATGTTTGAAGGTGTTTAATTGTATTTAGGAAATTATCAAGCAATTAAGACTTTCAGCTCTTAAGCGGAACTACTTAGTGTTTATCCATGAATGAGGATTTTTGTTCAAGATCAAGGCATGTGAAAAAAATAACCACCCCAGTACGATCTGCCGACCTACGGGGCAGGCAGGCATATGTTTAATATTCCGAGGATTATTTTTTGAACATAACGCTTTAGATTGGGCAAAAAGACCATTTATGGATGGGCACTACTTAAACTTCTTCGGTATACGCGAGGTAATTTTCATAAAAACATAGTGTGATGAAATGGCAAGTATTTTGCAGTCTATTCAAGCGATGTTTAGGGATATCCGACTTAACCCCTTTTAAATGTAATAGGTATCGGAGCACAGCGGATGAAAAAGCAAGACCTGGATTATTTTAAGATGCTGCTGAATGACCATCTGGCGGCCTTGCTTGATTATGCGGATCATACGGTTCAGGGTCTGCTGGATGTTACCGATAATATGCCGGATCCAATAGACCGTGCATCTTTTGAATCGGATCGTAGCACCCTGCTGCGGATAAGGGATCGGGAAAGTTATCTGATCCGAAAAATTAAGAGGGCTTTAGACCGTTTGGAAAACGGTACTTTTGGAATCTGTGAGCTTTGCGGTAAAGAAATTAGTATCGAACGCCTTAAAGTTCGGGCGGTGACGCTGCATTGCATCAAGTGTAAAATCAAAATGGAAGAAATGGAGAAGGCTTCCGGGTACTAATCTGTTAAAATGTAAAAAAATTTTAGCTGCATATTTTTGCTTAAGGACAGAAAGTGGCATTCACCATGGAATTAAACATCAACAAGAAGAGAAAACAGAAAAGGTGTAAAGATCAGTACAAGAGCCTTAAAAACCTGCGAAAGAATAGAAAAAAATCAGGAAGGACCTGCCGAATCTGTGGGAAAGACCCCTATCCAAACTATTTTTTTTGCCCGTCCTGCCACCATAAGGCAGGAACACTTGAGGATTTATAGATAAGATGCCGGTTAACTTAATGCCATAGATCTTTTAGCCAGGCTATCATTATTCTACCTTCTTTTTTCTTCCATAATATCAAATACATTATTCCATCTCATTTTATCATCAAGTATTCTTTAATTTTTATTTTAATTTGTTCGATAAATGAATTGCCATTTTTATTATTTTTCTATACATGGGGGCGAATTCTACGGTTATATCTTGAGTGACAAAAGCGATTTAACTGAAGGTGAACCCATGCAATCGATACTGATTATTTCAGATAAACATGATATGGTTGAACCGATTCAGTCTGCATTTACAAAAGAACATCGCCTCGGGAAGGTTTCCAACAAAGACAAGGCGTTCGAGGCGTTACGGCGAGAACGATATGATCTTATCTTTATTGATCTTCATGTTCTTTTAGAATCCATGCAGACGCAAGACTACACTGAGGCCTTGGCACCATTTAAAAAACAGTACCCAACCATTGAAATTGTTATCATGGCGCCACAGGATATGATCCGTCAGGTGGTGACATT
>Ga0272444_10001344_pt1 | contig 23818 bp, 22 predicted proteins | sample SSMForm13_FD_201033 | JGI IMG/M metagenome (GOLD analysis project Ga0272444, IMG submission 201033) | Marine sediment archaeal communities from Little Sippewissett salt marsh, Falmouth, MA, United States - SSM-Form-13 | ecosystem: Environmental > Aquatic > Marine > Wetlands > Sediment ...
AATAGCGGAATCTGGGCCGAAAAAAAGCACTGGCCGTCCGGGTTTCAAAATAGGTGGCGTAGTTCAAAAGTCCATAGGATATCAAAAAAAACATGGAGACCACCGGCGCGATCAAATTGAGTTTCCCTATGCCGATGGTGGCACAGGCGATCGCCCCTGCCAGCAAGACCCCCCGGCGAGGATTATTGGTTGGCCCCTCCCCTTTGGCAAAGGGCAGTAAAAAAGGAAAGATGCGGTCTGCTGCCAGGGACTGCAGAATCCTGGGGGCACCTAAAAAGGATGCCATGGCCGAAGAAAGGGTGGCGGCCACAACACCGGCGGTGATGATAACGTCAAAAGCCGCCACTTTTTTCATGGCGCCGTAATCGTTGATCATAATTTCCTGGGGGAGTGCCGCGCAGAATACAATTGCTGCAGAAAAATAGATGACGATTGAAACGCCCACGGCCAGAAACGTCCCAATATAAAGACTCTTTCCGGGATCTTTCAGATCGCCGGACATGCTTGCGCCCTGGGTAAAACCCGTCACCGCCGGAAAAAAGATCGCAAACAGGATCCAGAAGCCGGGGGCGTTTGACGGGGCGCTCCAGTTTTGGAACAGCAAAGCTGAATCCCAATGCATCAAACCGCCTGTGAAAAAAGACCCCAGTGCCGCCGCAAGAATTGCCATAACAACATACTGGAAGTGTGTCGCCCAGTCGGCACCGAGCCAGGCCAGAATAAAAATAAAACAAACAGCAACAGCCGCAATGATCTGGGACAAATGGCCTGCCAATAAGGGTATGGGGAAGATTTCGGCCAGCACATCCCCGAAGCCGATGCAGTAAAAGCCGATGGAGACGGCCTGGGCCAAAAAAAGGACGACCCCGATGGCGCCGCCGAATTCCAGCCCCAGGGTCCGGGAGATCAGATAGTAGACGCCGCCGCCCTTGACCTTAGTATTGGTGGCAATTGCTGAAAGGGAGATTGTTGTCAAAACCGAGATACAGTTGGCCAGAAGCAGTATAATCAAAGCATGTCCGAGGCCGGCGCTGCCTACCACATAGCCCAGACGCAGAAAAAGAATGATACCCAAAATGGTCAGAATGCTCGGCGTAAAAACGCCGGCAAAGGTACCCAGGGTGCCCTGCTGTTTTTTGGTGCCTTTATTTTGCTGGTGATTTCCGTCTTGCATGATCAATTCACCTTTCACGCATTCCTCAAGCTTAAACCACAATGATTGAAAAGGTAAAGGGAAATATTAGGCGCCGGCGGTCGGAAAAATAGCAGCTATACACAATTAGGATCAAGCTCGGTCTGTCAGATTTATCACCGGTTTTTGAAGTGGATGATATTTTCCTCTTCTGGTTGGCTATCTCAGAAATCCTAAGCCTCCAGTATTCGTGTAATCACCATTAATGATCACAAGGTTGGTTCTTTTTAAGATATATCTTATACGGAACATTTATTCCGACACTAACATCATTTCCAGAAGGAACGAAGTCTATTCTGGATTTTACCATTCCAAGTGATAACAATAAAAATTTAAAGACATGAATATGTTAGAAGATTGTGCTGGAAGGATGGTACGTTCCGACCCTCACGGTATCGGCATACAATTTGACAGAGAATGTCAAATTGAGAATTTAAAAGACTTGTAATTAGACGATGCCGAATTTGTCTTGATGTATTAAATCCGGGGTCCCATCGATTTTTTTTGATTTCGAGTATAATTGATTGCGAGGTCCTACAGCCGAACAAAAAGAAAAATTAAAAAATAAAATGTTTGGCAGTATCATAGGGGGTATGATACATTAACACCATGTAAAGAAATACACCTGAAAATGCTTGACACCCCAGGTTCTCGACGTAACCGCCACGATGGGCAGGACACTGAATTATGCATTTCCACGGTAAGGAATTGACCCACATGCCGACTGAACCCACGAACGCCGTTCGTGCCATACCCCATTCTTCAAAATTCTCACTGGCGGCGAACTACGATCCGGATCTGGTTACCGCCCTCGCTGCGTACCCGGTCGATGAAGTTTACGGTAAGTTCCCCACCGACGGTGTCAGCGGCGGCCGTCCCCGCTACCTGGCCACACCGCTCTCGGAATCAGATCTGCGGCATTACATCAACCTGCTCGATCGTCATGGCATTGCCTTTAATTATCTCCTGAACGGCGCCTGTTTTGGCAACCGCGAATGGACACGCCCCTGGCAGAAACGAGTGAAGGCCCTTCTGACGAAGCTGGGCGATTGGGGCGTACGCCGGGTCACCGTATCCACGCCTTTTCTTCTGGAACTGGTCAAACGACGTTTCCCCGAGTTCAAGGTCAAAGTTGGAATTTATGCCCAGGTGGACACGCCCCGGCGCGCCCGCTTCTGGGAAGATCTCGGGGCTGATGATATCACGCTGGAGAGCTTCTCGATCAACCGGGACTTCCGCCGCCTTGCGGCTATCCGCCAGTCGGTCCGTTGCGGTCTCCAACTGATTGCGAATCACGTCTGCATCCTGAACTGTCCGCTCCAAACCTATCATCAGAACGGTTTCGCACATGCATCTGACGACACCCGCACGCTTTTTATCGACTACTGCTTCTTGCGCTGTTCCCGGTTGCGTTTGACAGATCCCTCCCAGTTCATCAAAACGGCCTGGATCCGGCCGGAGGACCTCGCCGTTTATGAAGCTATGGGGTACACGACATTCAAGCTTCTGGAACGGGGGATTCCGTCGGCGGAACTGCTGCGGCGCGTCAAAGCCTATAGCGAGAGGCAGTTTTCCGGTAATCTGGCCGAACTGCTGCTGTCTTATGGCTTCAAGGAACCGATCCGCAAGGAATCGTTCTGGACTCTACGCCACTTCTGGAAGCCCCGACAGGCAAATCCGCGGCGACTGAAAGCGTTGCTTGACTTGGCGCGATTGCAAGGCATGCTCTCGCCGTTGCCGGAGTATCCGATCCGTGTAGATTCGCGGCAGATTCCGGACAATTTCCTGGAAGGTTTTCGCGACCGTGACTGCGCGTTTATGGACTGCCAAGCCTGTGGCTATTGCGAGCGAATTGCCGAGCAGGCCGTTTCGATCTCGCCCGAATACCGCACCGAGGTATTGAGAAAGTACTCAGAAATGGATGATATCATGGTAACGGGAGGGCTCTGGGATGTTTGACTCGCGTGCCACGGCCACGGAGTTTCTTGACCGGCCGGACTGTGATCCGGCTCTGGCCGCCGCCAGTTACCGGTTTATGGAAACGGTCAATTTTTGGTTCGGCGGCATCCGGATGGTCCGACGTTTCTTGGCCGCCGAAACTGCAGGCCACTATGCCGGGGGCCCCCTACGCATCCTCGATATCGGATCTGGAAGTTGCGACATCCCTCTGGCTGTGAGCCGGTGGGCGAGTGCTTATGGCATCCCTCTACACTTCACCTGCCTGGAAAAGGCCGGTCATGCGGTTGAGATTGCACGAGGGCAGCTTGGCCGAGCAGGTAATCCATTGGTTCAGCTGATTCAGGAGGACGCCTTCACCCACCAACCTGCCAAACCGTATGATTTTGCGGTGGCTTCAATGTGCTTCCATCATTTCAGCGATGCACAGATTCTCACGCTGCTTCGGAAGCTGAACGGTTTTGTGCTTAACAGCGTTCTGATCAACGATCTTCGCCGTTCGCGACTGGCGCATCTGGCGACAAGACTGCTACTGGCCGCTACGCCGCCAGAGGTCAGGCATGACGCCTTGCTCTCGATTAGGCGCGGTTTCAAAACCAGTGAACTGACCGCCCTGTTGGACCAACTCGAAAGCGTCACGGTTTCCGTGAAGCCAACCCGTTGGTTTCGGATTGCCGCCATCATCCGGTTCAAAACGGGAGAGAACTCGTGAAGATCATCCTCAAAGGTCTGGGCACCGCTACCCCGCCGCTTTATATCACGCAGAACGAGGCCTACGAATACCTCTCCACGAATTTCATCCTGAAACCGGCCGAACAGGGTCTGTATCGTCGCATTCTTCTGGACGGCAAAATCAAAGGTCGTTATCTGGGGATGGATGCCAAGAGGGATGCACTCGAAACTGACCCCGATCGGCATCTGGCGCGCTTTCTCAAGTTCGGTCGTACTACAGCTGTCGCTGCCGCTCGCCTAGCGCTGGCGGAGGCTGACATAGAACCCGATGAGGTAGCTGGTCTAATCGTCAACACCTGCACCGGATACCTCTGTCCGGGACTTTCCTCATATGTGGCGGCAGACTTGGGGCTCAGGACTTCGATTAGCTTCCAGGACTTGATGGGGATGGGGTGCGGCGCAGCCATTCCGAATCTTGAAGCCGCCGCCGGTATGCTCGCCCGCAACATGGAAGGCCCGGTTCTCAGCATAGCCGTGGAAATCTGCACAGCCACAATCTTCCCCAGTCATGAACCGGAACTGGTCGTGAGCAATTCCATTTTCAGCGATGGTGCCGCAGCTGCTGTGCTTGACCTGGCGACGCACAGCCGTGGCGGCGGTTTAGCACGCTTGGTGGACTTTGCGACTGGCATGTTTCCCAAATACCGTGAGGATCTTCGATACCGGACGGAAGGTGGCCGCCTGCGAAATCAGCTGAGCAAGCGGGTACCGGTTATCGGCGCGCAAACAGCCACGGAGGTGGCGACACGGCTTCTGACCAGACATGGCCTCTCCCGGAATGACATTGCCTGGTGGGCGGTCCATCCGGGTGGCACGGTCGTGCTGGCCCAAGTCGCCAAGAAACTGGAACTTAACGATGATGCCCTGCAGTTTTCATACAACATCTTCGAGAACTATGGCAACATGTCGTCACCTTCCGTTCTGTTCGTTTTGCGGAAGATCCTGGACAGCAAGCGGCCACAACCCGGTCAAAAAGGAATTCTTCTCGCATTTGGCGCCGGCTTCTCAGCCTTCGCAGCGCTTATTGAATTTGCGTCTCCTTGAACACAGGTGACGAATTATTGTAAAGAGCGGATCGAGGGAAAGCGGTATTTTAAATGAATATTGTGCTGTGCAGAAAAAAGAGTCACCCGGGCAATCGAGTGGATAGATAATTCTTTGGGGGTTTTTCCTATTGAGTTAATAAAACTACTGCGGTTATGGCGAATGCAAATCCTGTCCCTTTTGTCACTGTCAGTCCACCCGTCACAACAACATGGTAGGCGGCCGGCACCACCATCTGCAGGACAAACGTTAAAACCATAAGTCAAGAAAATGGATCGTTTAAAAGCAAGTGTGCTTTCTCGCGATGACCTTGAATCCATTAAAACCAATGGATATTAAATTCAAACTGTAAATATCAAGGCACAGTTGTTTTTAAAGAAATCGTTTCATGATCACAGCTTAAAAGGGATCTCAATAGTTGTTGATAAAGCAGAATATTTTGATGGCACAGAAACGGCTATAAGGCAGATAAATTTAGTCTGGGCCAAGCTCGGTCTGTCAGACATATTGCAGGTTTTTGAGGTAGGCGATATTTTTATCTTTTGGATGGCTATCTCAAGGATCATCAGGGTGAAAACGCTGATCGCTTCACCCTGATTCATTTCATTTAGGCATACAGAGTATCGATCCATTTCAAGGCTTCTACATCGCTGATTTTACCCAAATATCTTTCTGTGGTCGAAAGATTCGAATGTCGCAATATGACTTTTGAGACGATCTCGATGGGCACACCTGAACGACTTGCATAGGTGGTTGCATGACGCCTTAGATCATGAGGCCTGAGATGAATGCCCACAACACCTCCTGCTTTGGCCACCATTTCCCTTGCGGCTTCATAACAAATCGGGAAAATGCGCTGATGAGACTGAATGCCTTTTTCCCTGATGTAGTCTTTTAGTCTGTCCGCAAGCCTCTGGGGGATGAATATGAATTCCTGCTCCCTTCCACTTTTGGGCTCTTTTAGAGTCAGCCTCCGTTCATTGATATCCGAAGGGGTAAGCTTCAACACTTCACTGATCCTCATCCCCCCCCTTGCCATCAGTTCAAGCATTAAACGGTTTCTTGGCTTTGATGTTCTGAAAATAACCTCATCAACGGTTTCTTTCTCGATAATGTTCCAATTATATGACGGTCTGGCCCTGAAAAGTTTTTTCAACATTGGGGTGTCGCAAAGATTCTTGAAGTCTTGATTTATGTGATTTTTAATAAAGTTGAAAAAAGCCAATAAATGGGAATAACGAGTTTGTTTGGTTTGCCGCTTTTTCCCCTCTGTGATTCGGTTCAGGAATGAGAGGATCCTTTCTGTTGTTATACTTTCAAGGTTCTCAGCCCCGAATTCCTCATAGAGTTGGGTAAGAATCATCCTATATGCCCTGACCGTATTTTCTTTAGAATGAGATTTGTGATACTCCAGACAAAGTTTTACAGCATTTGAGACTTTCATAACTCTACCTCCTTTTGGTTTGGGATTTATGAAAAAGATTTCTGCCGTCTCCTTAGCTGTAAAACACTGATTGGATAAACGCAAAAAAACTCGAGAGGATGACTTAAAGACACTTTTGATGAGTCTAACCAGTGCATCTAAACGGAAATTTGAAAATGGATACGGGATGGATATCTGAAATATAATCTAATCTTGATGTTTACAGTCCAAATTTGACAAATGTCAATTTGGCTGATCTGACATCGTGGCAAGGTCATAAAGATTTTGACAAGCCGGATTTTCGTGAGATCATCTCAACAGACCTCAACGAATAACGGTGCTGAGGTAACAACGGAATATCTGAAAAATAATAAGGACTTGATATTTACAGTCCCAATTTGATATATGTCAATTTAGCAGATTTCACCTAATGGCAAGATATCACATTTCACTGGTTCAAAATTCAATCTAAAATTATTGTCAATCAAAGCTAATGCATGTATTGTGAAATCTATCAATATTTAGGTGAAACTGTAAATGGTTCTAATTCCTTTTAGCCCGGCCATCTCATTTTCAAGGGCTATCTGTTTGCTTACTTCATAATTGGTGATCATAATATTTCATAAAATATTCGGGTCAGATTAATCTCTTTAAAGAATGATAGAATTTAAGATTCTTCTACCACTGATCATTATCTTCACATCCGCGCTGATCGCAGCCCTATTCGGCCTTCCGTCACTCAACCGCAGGTTAACCGTCACTCAACTGAGCGGATTATTGGCACTGGCGCCGCTCACGGCGTTTGGCTTCCTGTTATCATGTATTCCCGACCTCCAGGCAAACCTGGTTTTCACCTGGAAAATACAGTGGCTCCCGTCGATGGGGTTCGACGCGGCATTCTATATAGACAGCTTAAGCTGTCTATTTGCTTTGCTGATTACCTTTATCGGTACCTTGGTTGTCATCTACACCGGACAATATTTCAAGGGTGATCCGACAGCGTGGCGCTTTTTAACCTTTCTTCTTCTTTTTATGGGAACCATGCTGGGGTTGGTCATGGCCGGGGACGTGCTGACTCTGTTCATGTTCTGGGAAGGAACAAGCATCGTCTCTTTTCTGCTAGTGGCCTATAAGTATAAAGACGAAGATGCCCGACGAGGCGGGTTCAAAGCACTCTTTATCACCGGCGGCGGTGGCATTGCCCTGCTGCTCGGGTTGCTTATTGTCGTTTTCACAACCGGCGGTACCGATTTTGTAACAATACTTGGTTGCGGTGATTTGTTGCGCAGCAGCCCACTGTATCCCACGATGCTGGTACTGATTGCCATCGGTGCGTTCACCAAAAGCGCCCAGTTCCCGGCCCATATCTGGCTGCCGGACGCCATGAGTGCACCCACACCGGCCAGTGCCTATCTGCACTCAGCAACCATGGTAAAGGCCGGCATCTACCTGATGGCCCGTCTCAATCCGGTCCTGGGGCAAACAGAGCTATGGTTCTGGCTGCTGTCACTCACCGGAATGATCACCATGTTGGTAGGCGCATACCAGGGCTTGAAACAGAACGATCTAAAGGCCTTGCTGGCATATTCAACGGTCAGCCAACTGGGCATACTCATGATGATGATCGGGCAGGACATAGAGATCGCTTTCAAAGCACTGGTGATCGGTATCCTGGCCCATGCCCTCTACAAAAGCGCACTCTTTATGATTGCCGGTATCGTGGACCATGAAACAGGCACACGGGATCTGCGCCGTCTGGGCGGTCTGAGGCGGTCCATGCCATACACCTTTTACATCGGTGCGGTTGCCGCCCTCTCCATGGCAGGTTTACCGCCGCTCTTTGGCTTTTTAGCAAAGGAGACGTTGCTGGCAACGGCATTTCACCCCTCCCTGCCCGGGTTGGTCAGCTGGATATTCACACTGGCAAGCATCATTACCGGCGCATTGATGTTTGCCCTTGCGGCCATGCTGTTATGGGACACCTTTATGGGTAAATCAAGGGATGAGACCGTACATGGCCATGAAGCCACGGTGACAATGCTTTGTGCGCCTGCTGTTCCTGCTGTTATGTCACTAATCCTGGGTCAACTTCCCGGACTGAAACAAGAAGCCGCTTTGCTCGCCAATGCAGCCGGCGCTGCCCACGGATCCAAGGTCAAAGTGTCCTTGGCCTTGTGGACCGGCCTCAATATACCACTTATGCTGTCTGCTATTGCCATCACCATTGGCTTGGCGCTCTTTGTCTACCGACATCGTGCAAGGGAACTGCAACAGCAAATCAGTGTAAAATTTACATTGAACGCTGTTTATAGCGGGTTACTCAAGATCATCGATCGGGGGGCTTATTTGGCAACGCGCCTGCAACAGGGTAAATTGCGCACCTACCTTGTGGTTATTCTGACAGGAACTGTCGCTCTGTTCGCGGCTTTCGGCGGTTTCTCTTTGCCGTTGGATTGGTCTGCACTGACGTGGCCTTCATTCAATTTCAGAGGAGAACTGGCCATCCTTCGTGTCTTTGTTTTGTTTGTCATCGTTGGTGCGGCGCTGGCCAGCGTTCTGTTGCGAAACGATCTTTTTGCCATTATCGCTTCAACCGCATCTGGTCTCGGCATTGTCGTTCTGATGGTGCTGGAACCTGCGCCGGATGTGGCGCTGGTACAGATCGTTGTGGATATATTATCCATCGTCATCCTGGTGCTGGCGCTGGCCCGGCTACCCCGACTGCAGCGGGAGAAGGCACAAGGTCTCACTTTCAAGCAAAATCCGGTGAACATGGCCCGGGATGTACTCGTTGCATTGGCCGGCGGTATAATGGTGATGCTGGTGACCCTTTCGGCCTTGCTCTCTCGACCCCGTCAAAGCATTGTGACACCGTTCTACACTCAAAACGCTAAGCCCATGGTTGGATCCAAAAGCATTGTCGGCGCTATTATAACAGATTTTCGTGGTTTAGACACATTGATTGAGATCGGTGTATTCAGTATGGCCGGTCTTGGTATCTACACCCTGCTACGGTATGCCGGTCAAAAGCACGGAGACAGCTGCAGCCAGCCGGATATGTTTTCTCCTCCGAATGTTTACACGCTGCCGACCTTTGGTATCGGTGGATTAAAAACATCGTCATTTATCCGTCTGCTGGCATATATAGCGCTGCCGGTAGCAATGGTGATCGGTACCACAAATATAATGTACGGACACGATCAGCCTGGCGACGGGTTTACCGCCGGCGTAATTATCGGTCTGTCCGTAAGCTTCTGGTACGTCGTGTTCGGGTATGATGAAACTCGAGAACGTCTGCAATGGTTGGAAGGTACACCCCTTGTTGTCTCGGGTATATTACTGGCCATTATGACCGGTATTGTTTCCGCATTTGTTAACGGAACTTTTTTTTCCAACGTCGATTTCGGACATCTGCTGGGGCTGCCCCTGCCCAGAGGATTTCATTTGAGCACGTCGTTTTTTTTTGAACTGTCCATCTGCCTGAGTGTTCTGGGAAGTGTCACACACATGCTCAATGCTTTGGGGCGTCCCAGTGAAAGGGATATTGATAGTAATATATGTCTTCAGAAAATTTCAGAAGACAAAGAACAGATGGAATAAATTATAGATAAAATTAAGAGGGGAAATATGGAACTCATTTTGGCAATCGGTATCGGTATTTTGTTTGCTACGGGCATTTTCCAACTTCTGCGTCGCAATATCATCCGATCGGCCATTGGATTGGTTATCTTGATGAACGCTGTAAATTTGTTTCTGCTGGGTACGGGTGCGTATGTCGGCGATGAACCCGCTTATATCATCTCGGTCGCCGGCGTCCGCAGCGATGCACTGCCCCAGGCATTGATCCTGACAGCGATCGTCATCAGTATGGGGGGTACGGCGTTTGTTCTGTCCATGCTTTACATTATTTCTTCCCGTTACAAAACGAGCGATCTGGATGAAGTAGATGGGTTGAAACACTAGCCCGGATTTTTCATGCTGGATTTATTTTGATTTTTACTATGCTTTAATATTTGGTAGTTTGTAAAATTGAATAACATGTTACATGACAATCTGACGGTTTTACCCATATTAATACCGCTAACCGGAGCGATGATTACCCTGATGTTACGTCAGACGCAACGCCTTCAGGCCGGGTGCGCACTGGGGAGCATGATTCTATCACTGGCCGCCAGTGCCTGGTTGACGGGAGCGGTGTGGGAAGGCGCACAGCCGATCGTGTTCCACTCCGGAGGTTGGTCCCCACCCTTTGGTATCACCCTGGTCGGTGATCTGTTGTCCGCCGTGTTTGTCTTGATGAGCCAGTTGGTCCTGACCACAGGTATTATATATGCCATAGGCAGCAAAGACGCTGTCGTAAAGTATCCAACATTTTATCCGTTGTTTTTGATGCTGGCAACTAGCTTGACTGGTGCCATACTGACTGGTGACCTGTTCAACATGTACGTGTTTGCGGAATTAATGGTAATATCAGGTACGATTTTGACAGCGGTCTCGGACGACAGATACGGCACGGAGGCAGCCTACAAGTATTTTTACATCAGTCTCACGGCCTCTTTTTTCATGCTTTTTGCCATCGGTAGTTTGTATGTCTGCTACGGCACACTCAACATGGCGGACCTTGCCGAACGGATACCTCTTGACGGCGGTCAACCCTTGCTACTGCCCGGAATCGGATTTTTAATGGCTACTTTTATGGTCAAGAGTGCGGTTTTTCCGTTTCATTTCTGGCAGCCGGACTTCCATACGGCTGCGCCGACATCCGTCAGTGCTATGCTGTCCTCAGTTGTTGTCAAGCTGGGTGTTTACGGTTTCCTTCGCATGACAACACTCCTCTTTGTTTTGCAGGCACCGGTAATTCGTTGGATCCTGGTCGTGTTGGGCGTTGCCGGGGTGATCTTTGGCGGCCTTTCTGCCGTGGGCACACACAATGCAAAGCGCATGCTTGCCTACTCGACTCTGGCCCAGATCGGTTTCATTTTGATCGGTATCGGCTGGGGCACACCCTTGGCTATTGCAGCCGCTATTGTGTTTGCCTTCAACCACAGTTTAGCCAAGGCCGCAATGCTCATGCTGGCCGGATATGTCGCCAGCCGAGCTCCGATAAAATCGGCGGCGTTTGATGTTGTTACCGGCGTAGGTAAATCAATACCGGCTGCCGGCGTCCTGTTCCTGATAGGGAGCCTCGGTCTGGCCGGTATTCCGCCGACAAACGGTTTCATCAGCAAAATGATGCTGTTTCACAGCGGTATTGACGCTGCTGAGTTTGGCGCTTTACTTCTAATGGCGATTGGTAGTCTGTTGACGCTGGTTTACACCAACCGAGCTTTCATTCGGATCTGGTGGCAAAAGCCACCTAGGAGCACTGGTGCCAAACCCAAAGGTGATCACTTACTGGCGCCTGCAATTTTGATAGTGCTGGTACTGTTACTGGGCCTATGGGCGGAACCACTGGTCCAGGTAGCCAGAGAAACGAGCCTTTGGCTCGATAGTCCCGGTCTTTATATTCAGGCTGTTTTAGGGGGTTAAAAATGTACTATCTTTTAATTATTGTTCCACTTCTGTTTGTATATCTGGAACTTTCTTCAAATTTCGAACTCAGCAACATTATAGTGGGTTTGATGATTGTCACCGGGATTGTGAAGCTTATCCGTCCACGACGTCTTCCCACGGATTTGCGTCGCCTTCCGCCATCTGTGTTCGCACTGATGCGATACCTAATAAAACTCGTATATGATGTTATTGCTAGCGGTATCCAAGTGGCCCGGATCGTAATGGATCCGGCCCTGCCTATTAAGCCGGGTATTGTTTCCATCTCCTCAGAGTGCGAGTCAGAAATGGCGACTGCGTTGAGCGCTCACGCAATTACCCTGGCGCCCGGTGAGATGGTCGTGGAGATGGATGAAAAAGGTGTCATGTACACGAGCTGTCTGGACACGACCAATTCTGAAAAATATATAGAAGATGCACAGAAAATTCGCAAAGACCTGCTGCAAAAAATATTTACTTGAGGTAAAAAATGGAAATAATCTTCGACACCGTTCTATACATTTCGCTATTTGTTCACATTGCTTTGATGGCTGTTGCTTTCTGGCGAGTGTGGCGGGGAGAAAACGTTATCGATCGACTCATGGGGCTCGATCTGCTCGGCATTTTGACTCTGGCAGTACTGGTACTGCTTGCACTTATTTTTCGACGGATCATTTACATTGACGTAGCGATGGGTCTCGCCGCGTTGAGTTTCGTGGGTACGATTGCTTTGGCAAAGTATATTGCGGATGAGAAAATGTTCTAACTCGAATATTCACGAATTTGATTCTTCTTTAAAATGGAAAAGACATGGATACAATATTACAGGTCATTGCCATTCCGGCCGTACTCACCGGTACATTTTTTTCAGTAGTCGGTGTATTAGGATTCATTCGACTGCCGGATGTCTATACACGATTGCACGCCACAGGGAAAGTTGGTGTCTTTGGCGTCGTATTTCTCCTGATTGCCGCAGTTTTCTGGGCGCCCTTTGCTTGGGGCAGAGGATTGATTCTAATTTTGCTGCTCATAATTATCGGTCCGGTCACGGCACATGCGTTGGCATCGGCCGCCAATCGGATCGGTCTACCCAGAAAAGGATCGATTCGCGATGATCTTATACACCATTTGGATCTCTAAAACTAACTGGTGATAGTTTTAACATATCAAGTTGGAAAGGGGTACAGCAGACATATTTATTTAAGCATTCAGTTTGATTTCGGAGGCTATCCAAAAGAATTCTCAATCTACCTAAAGATTTCAATATGACAGATTTGATGACACCCAAAAGGTATTGTAGAAATATTTTTCAATTCAGATAATTGTTGGTTTTACAACTATCTGAAATGTTTTTGAGATCCTAAATTTTTTGAGATATCCTTTTTCAACGTGGGCAAATCCATTCCACAGGATTTGCCTTTTTGCTTTTTTGAGGATTTTAAACAAACTTATCGAAGCTGGGTTGAATATTGGTAAAATATGCTTAAAGTTTCTAACATCATTTAACAACATACCGCGGTACCTTATGAGTGAAAAATTATAATTTAGAGGATTTAGTATATTTTGAACTTTAACCTGAAAAAAAATCATGGGTAGTTCCGAAAGTCTTAGGTACTTACTCGATTACTTACGAAAATTATATATTTAGCTGCTAATATCATCCTAAAAATTATTCAAGAGGCCTACAAAAACGTTACAGTGGTTAACTTTTACTCAAAATTGAACAGGCGATACTGATAGATTGTGTATGGGATCAAAGGTGAATATTTTTAGACAATGAGGAGGTTAAATGGAAAAACACCACAAATTTTCTATCTGGTACATTTTTTTAGGCATCTGGGGAGTGTTTATCATTCACAACATGATTTTTTCAGCGATGTCTATCAAAACCATCCCCTACAGCGAGTTTTTGAAACTCGTCAAAGAAGGAAAGGTTTCGGAAGTCGCCATAACACAAAACCAGATTCAGGGTCGCCTTCTCGACGACGGAAGTGGATCCGGAAAGGGTGAATTATTCCGAACCGTTCGCGTCGATTCCAATATATCTCAATTGCTTGAGGAAAATAACATTACATTCAAGGGGGAGATCGAATCGACCTTTTTCCGTGACCTTTTCTCGTGGATTTTCCCAATTTTTATCTTTGCCGGCATATGGTATTTAATGATGAGGCGAATGACCGGACAACAACCGGGTTTTATGAGTTTGGGTAAAAATAAAGCCAAGATCTACATGCAAGACGACCTGGATGTTACTTTCGATGACGTAGCCGGTGTGGATGAATCTAAACAGGAATTGGTTGAGGTGATTGACTTTCTTAAAGAACCTCAAAAATTTACCAAAGTGGGCGGTAAAATCCCTCGGGGCATCTTGTTGGTGGGTCCTCCAGGTACCGGCAAAACCATGTTGGCCAAAGCAGTGGCCGGTGAAAGCGGTGTGCCTTTTTTTAGTCTTAGCGGGTCTGAATTCGTGGAAATGTTTGTTGGCCTTGGAGCTGCACGGGTGCGGGATCTTTTTGAACAGGCTAAACAGAAAGCGCCTTGCATTATCTTTATCGATGAATTGGATTCACTTGGCAAGGCACGCGGTTTCGGCTCTATGGGAGGCCACGACGAACGTGAGCAGACACTGAATCAACTGCTGGTTGAAATGGATGGCTTCGATCCCCAGATTGGGGTGATTCTAATGGCAGCCACCAACCGCCCCGAAATACTCGATCCAGCGCTTCTGCGCCCCGGCCGTTTTGATCGCCAAATTCTGGTGGACCGACCAGACAAAAACGGACGCGAAGCCATCCTCAAGGTCCATCTAAAAAACGTTCAATATGAAACTAATTTGGATGTTGCGAAAATTGCGGCAATGACACCCGGAATGGTGGGTGCCGATCTGGCCAACCTGGTTAATGAAGCCGCCCTTTTGGCTGTTAGACGCAACAAAGACAAAGTGACCATGTCCGAATTCGAAGAAGCGGTAGAGCGTTTGGTGGCAGGGCTGGAGAAAAAGAACCGGCTGATAAATCCCAAAGAACGCGAAATTGTCGCCTACCACGAAATGGGTCACGCCTTAGTGGCATTGTCGCTGCCGGACACTGACCCGGTTCAGAAAATTACCATTATTCCCCGCGGCATTGCTGCACTGGGATACACCATGCAGGTCCCTACCGAAGAACGGTTTTTGATGAAAAAAACAGAATTACTGAATCGTATCGCCACCCTTCTGGGAGGCCGTGCGGCTGAAGAAATTATATTCGGAGATATTTCCACCGGAGCCCATAACGATTTGGCCAGAGCCACCGACATTGCCCGCAGTATGGTCAAGGAATACGGCATGAGCGCTAAAGTTGGCCATGTTTACTTTGCAAGGGAAAAACAATCCCGTTTCCTAAATATACCTGGATACCAAGGCGCTGTCGAATATAGCGAGGCAACGGCAGAAATGATCGATAGCGAGGTCAGGGAGATTATCAAACAGCAATATGAAACGGCCCATAATATTATAGATGCAAAAAAATCCCTTCTGAAAAAAAGCGCCGAACTCTTGCTGGAAAAAGAGACTATAGAAGGCGATATCCTGAAGCAGTTGATTGCAGAGGATCAGCAGGCCCAAGTTTAGAAGTCGATTCAAAATTTCATATCCTTTGATTGTGCCATATCATTAGAAGTTGGACTTGTTCTGATATTGTAAGTTTTTTTTTGACTAATGATAGGCAATTTAATATATGCTTTTCCTTTCTGCTTTGTGTGTTAATTTTAATCTATATTTTTCTTAAGTTCGTTTTGTAAACCATAAACTCGGAAATTGGGATAACTCTGCAATCAGTAAAAATTATAAAGCGCCTGATTTTCTGAAATGATTAAAACTTATCGTCAAAATATTCGTCTATCTCATTAGCTTTAGGCGTTGCCGTAGATCAAAGGTTTTGACAAGCTTGATTTTTATAAGGTAGTCTCAATGGATCACACCGAATACCAGAGCGGATATCAGGAATGGATACCTTAAAAACGATCTCGACTCGATATTTATAGTTAGAGTGTGATATTTATCATGAGATGAAATCATAGCAAATCTGTAATCAACTAAATTACCCTGAAAAAAAATAAATGAAATTGTAGTTATCTTAAGGCAATTCATTTGGTGTAATTCATTTATGACAACAAAAAAAAGTTTCAATATGTTAAAAAAATTTGAAAAGATGATCGTTGTTTCGCTAATCGTCATGATGGTCTTCGTTGTTTTAATCTCCACCATTGAACTTGCGGTACTGATTATAAAAGATATTATCGAGCCGCCGAGATATTGGCTGGGAATCGATCAGTTGTTTGAAATCTTCGGGTTTTTTTTAATGCTGCTCATCGGTGTGGAACTGCTCGAAACCATAAAAGCCTATCTCCACGAAAATGTGGTGCATTCAGAAATTGTTCTCGAAGTTGCGTTGATTGCAATCTCACGCAAGGTGATCACTCTGGAGGTCAAGGCATATGAGCCGTTGACGCTTCTGGGCATCGCAGCATTGATTGTCTCCATCGGGCTGGCATATTTTTTTATCAAGAAATGCCGTTCGAATATCGGGATGGTCGGCGGTTCATCAAAACAGAAAGGTATCGACCATCAAGATGGCTGATTAAAAAATTACAAGCGATAATTTTAATATTAACTGAGCAGGAGGGGTTATGCGTTTTTTTGAGAATATCCTATTGTTTTACAATGATGAGTTTGCCGGGATAAAGGCGGAAGTTATCCGACTGGTTCGTAAAAATCACGCAAGGGTAAAAATAATCGATGTTTTTGATAATTTCGACCAATATCTTGATTTGCTGCCGCCATCAAGTTCCATTGACGAATTAAAAGAGGTGATTATTTCTGAGCGCCGCTTGGAAATTCTTGGTCATTTCGATGCAGATCCGGACATTAGCAGCCAAATGACCGTAATTTTCAAATTCGGAAATCCGGTAGTAGAGATTATCAAGGAGGCCATCCGAGGCACGCACGACCTGGTGATAAAGGCTGCCAGCGGGAACAAAACCTTTAAGGATCATCTTTTTGGAAATATCGCTGTCAAGCTGCTGCGAAAATGTCCATGCCCCGTTCTTATCATTAAACCTTCCGAGGGGGTATCCTTTCAAAAAATACTTGCCCCTGTTGATCCAAAGACCGTAGGGGAGAAAACTACTAAGACCGTTGAACATGAAGACCTCATCTGTAGAAAAGTGATGGATATTTCAATATTTATGGCGCGAACGGAAAACAGTCATCTGGATATTTTTCACTGCTGGTTTCTTCCGGGGGAAACATTACTGGCAAGCGGTCGAACCCGTATTGCTCCGGACAAGCTGGATCACATGAAGATGCTGGCTGAAAAAATTCACAACCAGAGAATCAGCAGCCTTGTGGCGGAGTATGATCTGTCAGATATCAGTCATTCGGTAGTTGTCCGTAAAGGCGACCCCGGCGAGATGATCGTTAATTATGCGGATAAAAACGGAATTGACCTGATCGTTATGGGAACAATAGGTCGATCCGGCTTGTCAGGTCTACTGATCGGAAGCACTGCCGAAAAGGTGATCGACCAAGTCAATTGTTCGGTTTTAACGATCAAGCCGGCGAATTTTCAATCACCTATCACTATCGTATAAACACCACTTGGGCTAAAGCCTTGTCAATTTCTGTTTTCAGAATCGGTCAAGGATAAGAAAGTAGTTTCTGTCTCTGTTAAAATCATTCAGATATTTGTCTGTTTTTAAGCTATTAACTAAAAGGTTCAGTTATAGATAGATTTTTTATATGATCAATTTTAAAAACGGATATGAAAAATTTAGCCATGCCGCACATCATATCTTTATTTACTAAAATTAAAACAGTGTAGAATAGGAATAGAAAAGATCTATACATTATAAAAGAGAACAGATACTTTATAGAAACAAGAAACCATGCAACGAATGAACAGATCCTACTTTTTTATCATTCTCTGCTTAATTATTGCAGTGAGTCTTTTCTTCTGGAATCGCTTCGCCGACCAAAGAAGCCATATTGATAGTCATACGGTGCGCGAGGTAGTGGTTACTATCATTGATATATCATAGGCTCAAATAGAACGTTTCGAATTTAAAAGCCTGCAATAATTATGATTCCACATGGGCCCGATACAACCCACCCTTTAACTTATGGTTCTTGCGACGAAATGAGATTCTGATTACGGTAAATACAGGTTGAAATAGAGTTGGAATGGATTATCGGGGATAATAACATAGATGATATGATGATCCTGTTTACTGTGATAGTGGACGGCAAGAGATATCGAGGATATGTTAAGGCCTTGCACTGAGAATTTAAATCTGAATCTTGCATGAAAATTTTAAGTAACAGTTTATTTTTTTTTATTTGAAATCTTTGGGTTATCTCAATGAAGTATTTGGAGAAAAATATATTCTAACCGGATATTTGTTTACAAATATTAGAAAGAAAGGAACAGAAGATGGAAAAGAAAATTTTGCTGGCCGTGGATAATTCACGGCACTCACGAAATGCGATTCACTATGCTGTTCATGTATCTTCTTTTGTCAAAAATTTACATTATATACTGTTCAATATTCAGCCGGCGATATCCCTTTTTTTGAAAGACGAGGCTAAGAAAAGCTTAACGGTAAAAAGCCAACTGGAGAATGTCGTCAAAAAGAACAAAGAAGCTGCTCTTGAGCTCCTTGAGAATTACAAGGCTGAAATGGTGCGGATGGGAATAGTTTCCGATCGGATCGAGACCGTCACCCGAACAAGAAAGCTGGGTTTGGGCAAAGATATTATAGATTTTGGACAAAACCGAAATTTTGATGTCATCGTGATAGGTCGCAGGGGGTTGTCCCGACTTCAAGAGATGTACTTGGGAAGTGTTACCTCCAATGTGTTGGAACATTCAAGGGTCATTCCGGTTTGGCTGGTTGATGGTGACGTCAACGCCACCGAAATTTTGGTGGCAATTGACGGCTCTGAAAGTTCTCTTCGGACTATAGATCACGTCAGCTTCATGATTTCCAATAATCCCGACGTCCGCCTGACCCTTTTACACGTAACGAACAATGCTCGAAACTATTGTGGAATTGATCTGGATGAAGAATCCATCCCAGATTTAAAAGAAATAGTTGCTCTTGGTGATAAAGCGTGCATCGAACAGTTTTATCCTCTCGCAAAGAAGAAATTTAAAGATGCTGGCATTTCACAAGACCAGATTGAAATGAAAACCGTCAAGGGCGGTCGACAAGTGGGCAAGATCATCCTCGATTTTGCTTTAAAAGGAAATTACGAAACGGTGGTTATCGGTAGGCGTGGGATTAATAAGGCATTTTTCATGGGAAGTGTTTCCCGTTATATCATCAACAGGATTTCAAATCGTTCCCTTTGGATTGTTACTTAATATGGATGAGTCCTTTCAATGCTGAATTCGGATGCGATTTTTATGATTTTTGCCATCGTGGTTCCTATGGTGGAGCTTCTTGGCATCATCGCAGCAATTCATGCAGTAATGAACGCCAGAACATCTCAGGGAGCTATCGCCTGGGGAATCTCTCTGGTAACCTTCCCGTGGATAGCTTTGGTGCTATATGCCATTTTCGGGCGCAATAAATTTAAAGGTTATGTTTTACTTAGAAATTCGAAAGACAAAGAAATTCAATATTTTATTAATAGATTCCAAGCGGAAGCTGTCGAAAAAGATTTGATCAAAGAAGAATCTTCGATATCTGAAATCGCCCTAACCCGCCTGGCTTCTTTTCCGATTACACGCTTTAATAAAAGCCGATTGCTTGTGGACGGCAAAGAAACCTTTAGCGCTATATTTGACGGTATCGACTCCGCAAAAGAATATATTCTGGTACAATTTTACGTAATTAAGAATGACAAGCTCGGCAAGGAACTGAAAGCAAAGCTGATTCAAAAAGCCAAGGAAAATATCAGGGTCTATTTTCTCTATGATGAAATTGGCAGCTATAAACTTCCGGAAACATACATACAGGAAATGCAGGACGAGGGAATTGTAACCTCTGCGTTCCACACAACCAAAGGAAAGACCAATCACTTTCAGCTAAATTTCCGCAATCATCGCAAAATCGTCATCATAGACGGTAGATTCGCGTATATAGGAGGACATAATGTGGGCGATGAGTATGTTTCGAAACATCCCAAATTTGGTACATGGCGGGATACCCATGTCAAGCTTGAAGGCCCGGTTGTGAAATATGTTCAATTTTGTTTTACCCAGGACTGGTACTGGGCAACGACTCGCATTCCCGATCTAAACTGGGATCTGCAGAAGGCAGAAACCGGATTTGAAGAGGCTCTGATTATTGCCTCCGGACCCGCCGATCCACTGGATACATGCAGCCTCATGTTTGTACATGCAATCCACATGGCCAAAGAACGTCTCTGGATCGCCAGTCCCTATTTTGTCCCCGACGGACAAGTTCTAAGCGCTTTGAAACTGGCCGTCCTAAGAGGCGTTGACGTTCGTATTCTTATTCCGGAAAAACCCGATCATCGAACCATTTATTTGGCTTCCTTTTCTTATTATGAAACTACGCTACCTTTTGGCGTCAAACTATACCGTTATATGAAAGGATTTATGCATCAGAAAGTTTTTCTTGTCGATTCGACTTGTGCTGCTGTGGGCACGGCTAATTTAGACAATCGATCGTTTCGTTTGAATTTTGAATTTACGTTATTGAATTTCGATTCTTTTTTTATTAAAGAGGTCGAAGACATGCTGCAGAATGATTTTTCATTCAGTCGGTCGGTCGAGCTGACAGACTATACCCAGCGATCATTTTTGTTTAAACTGGCGGCTCGTTCATCCAGATTGTTGTCGCCAATACTATAAAAATAATCAATCAATTGTCCTCGATTTGATTTTAACCCCGTCCATGTTATGGTTGTTCGTTAGTATAGCTTTTTATAAAACAAAAAGATATGGAGATGATGATTCATTTGAAGGACTCATTAAATTCAGATGCCATAAAAACCCTGTATTTGAAAAAAAGCCGCTTCACCGAGATGCTTATTGAAGAAAACGCTTTGGATCAAAGCGGGTTTGAATGCTGGATTTTTTGTCACGGTATGCTGTTCAATTCCCCGGACAAATGGTGGGGTGATCATGGCCTGAGAGATTATCCCCATGAGGGTATCGATCTATGCCTATACGCAGACCAGTACAATATGATTCAACGTATAAATGAAAAAACGCGAATTCCGGTGATACAAGATGGTGTGGTCAAGGCAATGTTTAAAGATTATCTTGGCAAAGCAATAATTATCGAACATGAACACTCCGGTCGAGACATCGGAAGGTTCATATCGTTTTATGCACACACAAATCCGAGCTCGGGAATTGAAAACGGCATAATTGTTAAGGAAGGAGATGTCATTGCCACCCTTGCCGACACAAGCAACTCAAAAGCCATAATCATGCCCCATTTACACTTCTCGATCGGACTCCCATCTAAATCATTTTCCTATGACGGGTTTGTGTGGAATACTATTAGAAACCCGGAAATGATAACCTTGCTGGATCCCCTGACCGTCATCAATTGGCCTTATCAGGTGATAGATGCCCGGAATTCCTACTGTCGAGAACTCTGATGCTCTTATTTTGTAGAATTTCATAAGAAGTGAATTAAATGCGATAACTTTAGGCACTTGTGAAAAGATTCAGTAACATCTCTATTAAAAAGCGTTATGTCGAGCATATAAATTAATATATAATTTACATCTACACGGATATTCATTTGTCAAAGTTGCAACCTGCAGTTTGGAATCATGAGAATTTTAAAAAAGGGACTAAAAAATGAAAAAGCATGCTTTAAAAAACATCACCCCAGTAGGGGTGTTGGCGTTGGTTTTTGTAATAACTTTACCGGGATTTATCATGGCCGGCGACAGTCAGCCAGGCGTTAAAAAGCATGGATGGAAGACGCCCATTACAACAGAAAACTGGCCTGTAGATCCTGCCAAGCTTCATCTGGAGGGGGCACCCCACAGTCTTATAGGCCTCACGCTGGAACAGATCGTAGCAGATCCTAACATCCAGATCCGGCCAGACGCAGCATCGTGCATGGATCACTGCAATAAGCTTGTCCCCTGAAGCAAGCCCGGCAGATACAGAAAGTCAACCCACACCATCGGCAGCGGATTTGGATCAATAACAGAATGGACATGCCTCCGGTCTTTCAAAAAGCCGGAGGATGAAGTAGAAATGAAGTATATAGGAGGAGCTTCCGGCTGCTTGCTGTGGCTCTTCTTTAAAGCCCGAAGGTGGCTCTTCGGGCTTTTCCTTTTATTAATTGAAGGTCGAGGCTTTTTCAACCTTTCAATAATTTATGGAATTAAAGGAATTAAATGGATTTATTTTATCTTTTAAGAAGAAAATGGAATTAGATGGGAATTAAATTACAAAACTTAATTAAATTGGCAACATAAGAGAATAATGTCTAAATTATTCTTATTTTAATTCCTGACATACGAATCTGTTTGTTGAAATATGCTTAATTTTTAATCAGCTCTTATAGCTCGTTCGATAATATCTTGTTTTAACTTCAACACGGCCAATTCCTTGGCCTTGGCTTCCACTTCCACCGTGATGTCGAGATTCTTCCAGCAGGCCGGGAAGTCATCTGCATTGATGTAGTCATGATGAGGGCCGGGATTGCCGGATTCCCATCCGTTCTTGGGGCTTGACAGGTGAAACAGCGGCTCGCGGTTCCAGGTGACCAGAGCCAGTTCCGTGGTTGCTTCAACACTTTTGCCGTCGGGCAAACAGCGATGATGGTGTACGTCATACACCAGAGGGATACCCATGTCCCTGCAGACCGGCAGCAAATCCTTGGGCGTGTAGACCCGGTCGTCGTTTTCCAGGGTCAATCGCGAACGCACGGCTTCGGGGAGGTGTTCGATTGTTTTTCGAAGAAGGCGCAGCGAAGCGCTTTTATTTCCGTAAGCCCCTCCGCCGTGAATGTTAATGACATCCGCATTTACCCACCGGGCCACCTCAGCCTGGTAGATCAAATCGGCAATAGAACGCTGAATCACCTCGCTTCTCGGTGATGAGAGCAAAATGAACTGGTCGGGATGAAATGTCGTTCGGAGATCGTGCTTTCGGCAAAACCGGCCGCAGTCCTTGAATACTTGAATAATTTGATCGTGGAAGGGCAAATCCTCCATGGCGTAGACCATATGGGGATGGGTTTTCAGGGGTAGGATCTGGCTGTTGATTCGAAAATCCTTAATGTCGTGATCCCGACAATATCGCAGGGCGTTGTGCAGGGCATGGGCATTGTGTTTGCAAATTTCGGCAAGGTATTTAAGCTGTTGATTCCGGGAAAATCTCTGAAGATATTTTGCAGTTGTACGGCGGAATTTAATGGACACTTTACGAAAGATGCAGCACAGGCCAAAACGAATCATAAATAAACTTCCTATTTAGTGGCTGAACGAAAATTGTCTTTTTTGCCAATTTCTGCGCCTGCCCTGTGGAATGCGTAGCCTATTCCTCTGGGGTCAGACTCAAATTTTAATCCTCAAATTTTACCAGTATTCCTTCCTGCCCCGTAGATCGACAGATCGTACGGGTAGGGGTAAAATTATCGCCTTTTTTGAACTTAAACCCCGGTTAAATGTTAAACACAAATTTAACTGGGCAGGAAAAAATTCACATTTTTCAAAGCACTAAATTTTAATCTAATGTATACCCTGCGTTTGTCAAGTTCACTCGATTGTTAAAGATAAACCATAAAACACTCAAAGGTATCAGGCGGAGATATTGTCACCATGAATTTACTACTCATGCTTCTTTAAGGAAACTTATAACAAATTGTAATCTTTGATTATATTAAAAAAAGGTTCCTTATAAAAGTCTATGAGACATTGTCTCATGATACAAAGTCTTATGAAACACAATATACACTCT
>Ga0272444_10001345_pt1 | contig 23796 bp, 26 predicted proteins | sample SSMForm13_FD_201033 | JGI IMG/M metagenome (GOLD analysis project Ga0272444, IMG submission 201033) | Marine sediment archaeal communities from Little Sippewissett salt marsh, Falmouth, MA, United States - SSM-Form-13 | ecosystem: Environmental > Aquatic > Marine > Wetlands > Sediment ...
CCAGCACTGGAATAATATGGGTAAATCTGACTTAACGGATGCGGAATTTGTGATCCTCAGCTTGATCTGTGAGCAACCCATGCACGGGTATGAGATCGAGAATCAGATCACCAAAAGAAATATGCGGGCCTGGACCGAGTTAGCGACTTCCTCTATCTACTACATCCTGGGAAAACTGGAAGAAAAGGGCTTGATCATCCCCCTGGCCAGCCAGGTTGAACCCGCGCGTGAAAGGCCGCGCAAGGTATACCAAGCCTCTCCGAAAGGGGTCTCCGCCTGGAAAGATGCCACGCTGTCCGTATTGCGGCAGCCGCGCATTACCTATACCAACTTCTTAATGGGGCTGCATAATCTCTGGTCCGTAGCGCCAGGTGATGCCCGCCAGGCAGTTAAAACTTATCGCGCATGGCTCGAGGGTGACCTTAACCAGCAGCGTAAAGAGCTGGATGATCTGGGGACGAGCTTCTTCCCCCTGGATGTCCTCTTCGATTACGGTTTTATCCTCGGTGAAGCCGAACTCAGATTTTTAGATGAGCTGATCAACAGACTCGAGGTGCTGGAAGGAAATCAAAACGATCAAGAATAACACTCAATAAAAAGGAGGGAACATGGACCCAAAAGAGTATCAGATCTTGGCGATTGGCAGGATAAATACAGACGAATCAAAAGGCACATATCGATTGGAAATAGATCCCAAATTCCGACCTGCCCTGCAGGGTTTGGAAAGCTGCACACACTGCATTGTGCTCTGGTGGGCTGACAAACACGACAACCCCGAAGACCGCGCCCAGAGCCTGGTGATGGACCTGCCTTACGCGCCCGGGCTTCAGTCAGGCGTGTTTGCCAACCGTTCACAATCCCGACCCAACCCAATTGGCATCACCACATCCTTTCTTATGAACGTTGACCAGGACGAGGGCATTGTAGACCTGGCTTATATTGACGCTTTCGACGGGACCCCAGTATTGGATATTAAACCCTATCTGCCCATGTCAGACCGGGTCATGAGCGCCCAATACCCGGAGTGGTTGGCGGGGTTTCCAGAATCCATGGAAGATGCGGCCGAATTCTTTTCCAATCCCGAGAATCTAGAATTATTTTCATAAAGAAATCCTGGTTGTGGTTTCCTTTTTGCGGGAACCACAACCTATCTATTCAACGGAAAAATCAATTCTAAGAACGTCCTGGAAGTCCCGCCCCATAACCACCCTGACCTAATATGTGCTGGTACCATACACCACGGACCACTGCGTATTTTCCTGGGCGACATCTTCCAGCAGCGCCATGGCCTCCTCCGGGCAGGCCTTCCCTTGATTTCGTTCCAGCCTCTCATCAACATTTACCTCTGGAATTAGAGGATAAAGGAAATCGAAAACTGGGTGTAGACCAGCAAATTGCACTCCCAGAGAGAGTTTTTCAACTCGCATGATCAGATTAAACCAAAACAGCCCAATGGCTCTCAGGCTGCTGGTTAGATTCAGTAATCATTTACGGCTTTGCCGGCTTACTCACTCATCTTCTAGGACAAGGACCTTGCTCCTTTCAGCCATTGCGGCAAAGAACACTTTCACCGCCCGGGAAACCAATTGGCCGCAAGATGTATGGCCATCCGAACCATATCCATTATCGCGAAATTGGTGACATTTCGCGCCGCCCAACCTTTCGATGAATTTTTCCCGATAATGGACAGATAATTGATAAGCTGGTTGATCATCTTCTGTTGGTCGAGCCCTTCCATATATTCCCCCGATAAGCAGGATGCCTCCCACTAAAGCCCCACACATTTCTTCATGGCTGCCGCCAACACCGCCGGCCAAACCGGTAACCATTCTGCGTATTTGATCGGGAACTTCACCGAATAAATAGGATCCAACAGATATCACAAATGCCTCAGAGCAGTGAAAACGGGTTCGGCTGTGCGGACCTTCCATCATTCTTTCGGCATTACCCGCAATTTCCTCAATCTGTTCCTGGGTAATCTGGTTGATCCTTTCTTCCAGGATGATCTGGCGCCTGGCCCTGTCCAAAGCATACTGAGCATCTGCAAGCAAGGAATTCAGTCCACCCAGGGAAACATCTGCTGGTTTGTACAACAATTGCGACTGCAAATCATCCGCTTGCTGGATAATCTCTCGCAAAGAGGATTCAAGTTTATCATTTATTCTGAATTGTTTTTCCATCAGTCCTACTTATTTTCCGACCTGACAAACAGTTTCCCTGATATAGCGACAGATTTCATCTACAGAACCGCCATCAGCGAAGTGACAGGTCATACATAGCTATAATATTTTCTATTGGAGTATCCGGCTGGATATGATGAGAACTCGCCAAAATATAGCCGCCATTTTTCCCCAGCACATGTTTTCTAGCCAGCACTTCATCTCTCACATCTTCTACAGTCCCTGATGGAAGCGTTTTTATGATATCAATCCCACCGTGAAAACAAAGACTGTCTCCAAATTCCTTCTTTAATTTTTCCGGGGCCATTCCCGGCGCATCCGCTTGTATTGGATTCAACACATCAACTCCCATATCCATTAAACTGGGAATTAGATCATATGCAGCCCCGTCAGTATGATACATGAATTTTATATCCCCCTTTTTTGCCACCTTTACGATCTTTTCATGATGGGGGCGGATCAAATCAGCCCACATCTTCTTGGATAGCAGCAGATTGTCTTGGCCGGCGATATCGTCATAGATATAAACCATATCCAATCTATCCCCGATCAATGAAGCCACCTTTCGCGTATTTTCTACATAGACCTCTGTAAGGCGATCCATGATATACATGGGAAGTTTTGGGTTTCGGACCATATCCATCAGGAATTTTTCCATACCACATAGCTGCCAGGCAAGTTCAAAAACCGAGCCAATCCGGAAACGAATATGGTATTCCTGCTCTTTATCCCACTGGCTGATAATTCCAGGCAGAGGAGAAAAATCCCACCAATCCGGTTCCGGCCAATCATGATCCTTGAGGTCCTCAATATTCTGCGCGTTATGCAAGGGAGGATCAGTGATCTCCTCGTATGCGCCCAGGTCATATTCGGTCACTTTATACCGGTGTCCCCAAACAGATTGCCAGACCCCATCAGGCGTAACTTGCCTCCACATGCGGCCCGGAGTGGATCTGCTTCGAGACTTCCACCATTCAATTCTGCCGTTCTCAACAAGATGTTCGTGGGGGAAATTTACAAACTGGTCATAAGATACTACGCGGCAATCCACCTCGAAATATCTTAAGAGTGCCTCCCAACTGGCATCAAAATAATCAGATTGTGCTGTGGGATCAATCTCCATATTCAAAGTAGAAAGCAGACGATCATAGACTTCCGGTGTAGCCAGGAAGTCCACTGGCAATCTATCTGGTTGTTGGTGAGAAAGGCTTGTATTTACGCGTTCACGCGGACTTATCATAAAAAACACACTGCTCAATGAAAATAGGACTAAAAAACCTACGCTTTTCCCTCTTTCATCTGGCGAACACGCTCTGCGTACACTTCAGGTACTTTCAGGCCGGGTTTTGAGAACCAGATGGGAGCATCGACACCGCCGTAAAGCAAGATATTGCCCCAGGGATCGAACGCGCCTGTTCGCACGATTACTTTCGCCTTGGATGCCATTTCGCTCAAAATCTTTTCGTGGGAAATCGGCTCATGGTTGCTGGCATGAAATATATTTTGTACCTTTTTCAACAGCGGCGGGTTGTTCTCTGCCATCTCGCTTGCATAAGATACTTTTTCCACGATCATTTCTTCACTAATTGCAGTCAGAACGGTCTCCAGATCAGGGACGTCCTGAATAACTGCTAAATCCACTCTCCAGGCATCATTAGGGATTGGAAAACCCGCATCGCACACGATCATCAAATCAGTGTGCCCCATGGCTGCAATGGCGTTAATCAATTCTTTGTTGAGGATTTTACTGTTTTTCATTTCTTCTCCTATTTCACTATGCTGCAAATTTTTGATGATAGAGCTTGTCAACATCATCTTTATAAGCCAGGGCAGGTATCACGCCCAGCTTTGTGCAGGCAAGCGCACCGGCACAAACCGCGTACCGGGCAGCATCCAGCAAACTGAACCCGCTCACAATCGCTGAAGCAAAACCTGCGTTAAAAGCATCTCCTGCTCCCGTCGTATCAACAACATCAACTGGAATCGCCGGGATCGACTCCTCCTGATTATCCGTCAACACCAGGGCTCCTTTTGATCCCAAAGTAATGATCAAATTTCCAACACCGCGCTCTTGAAGTTGTCTGGCGAGGTCGCGCGATGGTGTAGGATCATCAGGGGCCAATCCCATTAATATTCGCAATTCGGTTTCATTCGGGGTAAGAAAATCAATATATTGCCAGACGTCATCGTCAAGCTTCGTGGCGGGCGCCGGATTGAGCAGGGTGGGTACACCAAGCTTTTTGCCAATTTTCATCGCCTGAATTGCAGCATTGGGAGGGAGTTCAAGGACAGACATCACCAAATCGCTTTTTTTGATCTGTCCTTCCACCGCGTTGACAAATTCCTCGTCCATCATTTTATTGGCACCCATATCAAGTATGATTCCATTTTCGCCAGCTTGATTAAGGATTATCACGCCGACACCAGTTGCCATATCGCTGGTTCGTTTTAAGAATTTTGTGTCAACTCCCTCTTGAGAATACAAATCAACTGCAATATCCCCAAGTTTGTCATCTCCAATTATGCCAGCAAAGCTGGACGCCGCACCCAGTCGGGCTACACCCACTGCCTGATTTGACCCCTTTCCTCCTGGACCCATATCAAAATCATTTCCCAGCAGGGTTTCACCAAATAATGGCATCCGTGTTGTCCTTATTGTTAAACCTACCGCAAAACTTCCCACAATCGTTATGACTGGGTTTTCCATTTCCATCTTTTACTCCTTATGATTTTCAACAGCCCACTCAGGCGGATTCCAGTTCTCCTAAATTACTTGCCTGTCCCATGGCACAGGCGAGAATGGCTTCTTCATCCGCTGTCTCTCGATTAAATTCTCCAGTTATCCTGCCTTCGTGTAAAACCAATATGCGATCGCACTGCCCTATCAGCTCAGCAATCTCAGATGAAACGATAATCACACCCAGGCCTTCTTTTGCTAGATCCTGTAGGATATTATAAATCTCTGCTTTTGCAGCCACGTCGATACCGCGGGTTGGTTCGTGCAGCAGAAGGATCTCTGGATCCGTGGCCATGCCCCTGGCGAGGATGACTTTCTGCTGGTTCCCCCCACTTAATGTGCCCATTAATTGCGATATACTGGCGATCCGGATGTCCATACTGCTGACATATTTTTCCGTGACGCTGGTAATTTTCTCTTTGGATAATATACCTCTCCTGCTGACCTTATCCAAACTAGATGTGACAATATTCGCGCTGACATTCAACCTGGAAATAGATCCGGATCCACGTCGGTCTGCGGGTATAAATGCCAAATGTTTATCAATTGCATCGGCGGGGGAATCAATTTTTATCTGCTGGTCATTAATTCTAATTTCCCCACTATATTTATGAATGCCCATGCAGGCTTCTATCAAAACATCTTTCTGGGAATCTGGCAAACCGGCGAAACCAAGGATTTCTCCTCTCCTCAGCTTAAATGAGACCTGGTCAACACCGTTTTCCGTAGACAAACCATTTACTTCTAGAACCACTTCCGTATCAGGTATATGATCCACTGATCGGGCGTAAAGCTCATTCACTTCCCGGCCCACCATCATAGATATCAAGCCGTCTACATCGGCATCCTCCGCGTTGACCGAACCAATCATTTTCCCATCTCGCAGGACGGTGATCCGGTCAGCGATTTCCAGGACTTCCTCCAGCCGGTGAGACACATAAATCACCGACACATTGCTTTTGGCCAACTGCCGGATCACATCAAACAAATGGAGCGTTTCTTCATATGTAAAGGCCGAATTCGGCTCATCCAGTACCAAGACCTTCACATTCATTGAGATTGCTTTCGCAATTTCAATCATCTGCTGCTCTGCAACAGATAATGTCCCAACAACCCGGGTTACATCGATATCTTTCTCTCCCAGGCTTGCCAGCACTTGCCGGGCAGTTTCAATGAAATCATCCCGCTTGACCATATCAAGGCTTCTTTCTGTAGAGATTGTGTTTAGAGAGATATTCTCTGAGATGGTCAGGTTAGGGCATAAGGCTAATTCCTGATAAACGACCTTAATACCCAATTGGTGGGAGACATGGGGATTGGCGATGATCTGCGGCTTTCCTTGATAGATGATTTCTCCACCATCAGGTTGGATCTCACCGGCCAGCAAATTCATCAAGGTAGATTTTCCAGCCCCATTTTCGCCAATGACAGCATGTACTTCGCCTTCATAGAACTCTAAATCCACGCCATCCAGGGCTTTTACACCAGGAAAGTATTTATCTATTTGTTTAATCTCGATAATTGGCAATTGATCTTCCATATATCTTTCCAAATCCAGTCCTGGATGGAGCGGTCAACAGAAAACCTCTCCATCCAGGCTTGATGATGAACGCTTAGCGGTTCATGAACTCATCAATGTTTGAGCTGTCAACAACCTGCAATCCAGTGTCAAAATCATAAATGGTCTCACCATTTAGGAAAGCGATCAGCTGCTTGACTGCTTCGAAGCTCTGTCGTTCTGGGGCGGCATCGAAGGTGAACTCATTCACCTCGTTCTTAACCATTTCCAGCGCCTGCGGGACCAGGTCAAAACCACCGACCATAATTTCTCCCACCAGGTCATTGTTGACAAGATATTCACCAACAGGACCATGGGTGCAGCACTCAAGTCCCAGGGAACCAGTCAGGTCTGGATAGGTCAACATGGCATTTTCGATATTGGAATAAATTTCCTGAGGTTCTGTGCCACAGTTAATGGTCGCTACAACCTCAATGCCGTCGTATTCTGCAAATGCGTTGCGGGCGCCTGTTTCACGATCGATTGACCACTGCGCACCTGCATCAAGGGTGGTAATAATAACCTTTCCTTCCCCACCCATGCGCTCTGCCAGTTCTTTGGCTGCGGTATATCCAGCCTGAACCATATCCTGACCGAAATAAGCCAGGCGGTTGCTGCTTGGATTATCCGAGTTAAAGGATACAACTGGGATGCCGCGTTCCAAAGCCTGATTGATGAAGGGGGCTAGCGCATCCGTGCTTACTGAAGATATGGCCAGACCGTCCACGCCTGCTTCGATAAGGCTTTCGAGTTCGGCAATCTGTGCTTCTGCGTCCACGCCAACCGGGCCCACCAACACTGCGTCAACGCCCAGTTCCTCTGCAGCCCGAACCACACCTTCCTTAATGAAAGGCGCAAATTCATTTGACACATCATGATAAGATACGCGGATGACCAGCTGATCACCATTCGCCACATGTTCAGCGATGGCGGGATCAAGCTCATAACCCCAGTTATCCAAACTCACACCATCAACGACCTCGGCGACTTCTTCGGTTTCTGCTTCCTCTTCTGCAGCTTCTTCTTCTTCAGCCTCTTCTACTACGGCTTCTTCTTCAACTACCGCCGGCTCTTCTGGCGCTGCTGGTTCTTCTGTAGCACAAGCTGTCAAAGCAATTACAGAAAGAAAAACTACAACTAAAAGGAGAGCAAACTTGTTTAGTGACTTCATGTGATTTCTTTCCTCCGTATTCTAATAAACCTATGACCTGAATTGATACTTGTTATTTATCTCGCGGGAACTATCACCTCCTTGATTCCATCTTCGCTAATTCGTGAGCTGTCGTCTGGACCTTGTCCACATATCCAGACCAACTGCAAGGATGATAACGATGCCAATGGCGGTTTCCTGCCAGAATGCAGATATTCCCAACAGAACCAGGCCGTTGCGCAAAACGCCAATTATCAGGGCACCAAGGATTGTCCCCAGGATCGTCCCTTCACCGCCTGAAAGAGAAGCCCCACCCACAATAGCTGCAGCAATCACATCCATTTCAATGCCAACGCCAGTTCTACCAGCCTGCGTGCTGGGCAAAAACGCCACACATAAGATGCCTGCAACAGCGCTTAAAAAGCCCATAATGGCAAAGGTGGAAATCTTTGTGTTGAACACCCTGATGCCTGACACCCGGGCAGCTTTTTCGCTTCCTCCAACGGCATATATCTTAAAACCAATGATTGTTTTTGTTAGGATAAAGCCACCCAAGAGTGCAATGACAATGAAAAAGATCAGCTGCATAGGAATTACATCGAAAAGCCGTCCCTGGCCAAGATATGTAAACTTGGCAACTGAGTCAGCTGGAGCTCCAGATAATTCTGAAACAGTAATGGGGCTGCCGTCCGTTATTAACAAAGCAACACCGCGAATTGCACTCATCATGCCCAGGGTAGTGATAAAGGAAGGCAATTTACCGTACGTAGATAGCCATCCACTGATCACTCCACATAGAATGCCAATCAAAAGACCGGCCGCAATTGACAGCCAAACATTGATTGAAGCAGTAATCATCATGCTTGAGACAATACCCGCAAAAGCGTAGATCGATCCAATTGAGAGGTCAATTTCCTTTGAAATCAGCACAAAAGTCATGCCTACTGCCATGATGCCGATCAAGGAAATCTGTCTTCCGATATTCAATAAATTCCTGATAGATAGAAAGGCCGGCGTCATCAGAGATAAGAAACCACACATCACAATTAATGCGATCAACACCCCGGCTTCTCGTTTGGCTAAAAGCCTCTTGATAAAACCGGATAGAATCTCGGAGCCACCTTTCTCTTTACCGATTGTTTTTTCGTTCAAGAATATCCTCCAGTGTTGCTGCTATCCATTTCTGAATATACAATCCCTTTAATTCAAGTTATAGTCCTCATCACAGCTTGGCATGCTAAAGTCAAGTTTTGTGCCTCCCTGTGGTTTCCTTGCATGCCGCTGAAGATCAGCAACCAGGCGGATGCAATCTCCCCGAATCCATACATGTGAAAATTCTATCGGTGTATGATTCCGCAGATGGGTTAGCTGATTAAGATACATGACAGGATATGAATCGGAGATGTCCAATACCTGTGAGATCTCATGACCCGCATTTTGGGCCATAAACTCCCGCCGGCCCCAATCAAGTTTCAAATTGTATACATCTTCCAGGATGTGAAACAATCTGGTAACTGTGAAGTCTTGATTTTGGATGCCATCACAATACTTTTCTACAACATAGTTCTTCAGATAGTACACCCGGCATTGATTAACTATCCGTACGCGTTCAAGGAAAAAGACTTTGTCAGAGGATTCGAGTCTTAGCGCTTTTTGCACATCGGGAGGCGGAACAATTATTCTTTTCTTGAGTACCTCAGTAAAAAATGGGATCTCTTTCTCAATCAAGTCTTCAGCAATAGTGATAAATCCGGTAGACAAAGGCTGCTGCATAACAGGAGCTGCTACGTACGTTCCACGACCATGTGATCTTACAAGCAAGCCCTTTTCAATCAACTGTTCAATAGCGCTTCTGACTGTCCCGCGACTTACACCCAGGGAAGAAGCAAGATCGTTTTCCGGCATGATCCTTCTTCCGACAGGCCACTCTTCTGTTCGAATCTGCTCCTGCATCCAATCAGCTATCTGAACATAGACCGGAATAAAACTGTCTGGATTAAGAGCTGGAAGATCATTCATAGAATATTCCCTTGTTCTGCAGCCAACAGGAGTGGACGTCTATATACATCCTTATACAACACGGTAAAACAAAGTACAATATTACATACGTCACATTAGTTTGCTAATTTTCAGTGTCTTGGATGTGCCGAATTGTTACTAACTATGAGCTAGATGGAGCCCCATTGACAATAGAAACCCCGCTGCTAGATCCAATTCGAGTTGCTCCGGCTGTGATAAATGCCGCAGCCTGATCGAATGTCCGTATACCCCCAGATGCCTTCACGTCAATTTTTCCACGAACAGTACTGGCCATCAATTTGACGTCATCGATATCAGCTCCCCCTGCAAAAATCCCGGTAGAGGTTTTTACACAAGCAATGCCCACGTCTATGCAAATCTCGCATGACTCGATTATCTGCTCATCTGTAAGGAGATTGCTTTCAAGGATTAACTTGATGGGACGGCCTTCTGCGGCCTCAACAATTTCAGACAATTCCCCCGCAAATCTGTCCCAGTTCCCGTCAAGGATAAGATGCACAGGAGCCAGCATATCAAATTCATCGGCGCCCTGGGAGATCGAATCGCGAATAGCTGCTTCCAGCGCAGCCAGTGTGTCCCCAAATAAACCAATCGCTGGCGATACGACTGTGGTTGCCCCCCTGAGGACCTCGGAAGCCACCCCGGCCCACCGCGGCGTAATGCAAACCCCCCGAAATCCAATCTCCCCCGCCTGCTCACAAAAGGCAACCATCTCCCCATATGTTATCCCCGGCCGCACAATGGTATTGTCAATCACACTTGCTATACTGCTTTTATCCCACGTCATTTTTATTTACCCTTGTTATCCCATATTGTGTACATATTCAGTCCCCTGGTTTGATTAATCCAAGTGCTATCTCCAATTGATAACTCTTCTTCCTCCCTAGGGCCAGCTGTATTTGGAAATCGATAGATGTTATACCATCAAAAGGATTATCCTTCTCAAATTCATGAGATCCTACCCGAACTCTGCCAAGATGGGACGCCTAATCTAAGGCAATTGTCTTCCTTGATCATTAGCATCGGGATCAAGAAAACAATCACCAGATAATATGCTCGCGGGGAGTTTATACTTTTAATTGTATGTTTTTTTGGGGGGCTGCTTATCTTATGTGTCCTGCCTGGCGGGATCCATCACTCCACATATCTTCAATCCAGATCAAAATGGGCAGATTTCTGAAATTTTCTACCCATGACAATATCGACTTTTCCTGTAGATATCCCATACACCACAGACCACTGCGTATTTTCCTGGGCGACATCTTCCAGCAGCGCCATGGCCTCCTCCATGCTGACTGATCCCTCTTTGTGACCCAACCTCTCTGCGATCAAGCCATAGCGAGAGCAGTGGACAGCGGGATCCGTCCAGGTTTCCGAGACCAGGAAATTTGTCGCGGCCTGCCAGGGCTCCTGGTTCTCGATCACCTGGATGGATGTATCGGAAAACTCGATCAGGGCGGAACGCCCGGATGCCTCTGCGATCAGGTAATGAAGGGCCGGACCGGAGCCCCAGTCGATGTTAATTCCCCGAATGATCTCGACTGCCTCATCAACGGTAGCGGCCTGGTCCAGGATCATGCGGATGACCATCAGGGAATCAACTGTCTCCTTTTCAGGATCTGGTGTCATTCCTCGTTCTGGTACAGCAGCCATGCCAACTGCCAGGCCGGCTTCGTTCATACCATCAAATGGCAGGTAGGGCGCATCCAGCAGCTCTACCAGGTCTTCCAGGGTAAGCTTGGTAAGTCCAAAAGCGTTGTCATATCCAAAACCCAGATAATACAGGTCCACCATCGAGACAGACGCGTAGCCATCAGCCGGGTCGGTGAACAGCAGCAGGCCCGGGCTGAAATCCCAATCGAAATTGCGCCCCATGAGCGTATCCTCCCCGGATCCAAACGTCGCAAAAAGGGAGCAGGCCCACTGCTCGCGGACCAATCCCATCACATCCCCAGCCCGGGATGCTTCTGGGATAGAATAATCAGCCTGATAGACCATGGTATATAGCGGGTACTCATCCACCAGTTCCAAGCTGGCCAGTGTATATGCTTCCTCCACTGACATGCCGTCTGGGAGCAAAGCTGGTTCCACTTCCGGCGGGGCTTCCACACTTCCCGGATTGGCCTGGCAGCTTCCCAGCAGAATGCTTATCACCAGGGTTATTAAAAGGGTGTTTTTCTTTCTCATTGGACGGTTCCTGACGATCTATGTATCTATCAAAGCGATATCATCTCCGGGGTTGGAGATGGTCCCTGGAATTTGGAAATCTTTCGCGAATTTCCAGGTTGGGCTCGCCGGGATGAACTTAGAGCCTCCCGAATCGTTTGAGCGCCAGCAGGATAACGGTTGAAAAATAAGGCTGCCAGTATGGCAGGCCGTGCTCATCATGCCAGCCTCCATCCTCCCGTTGGGCATCTTGGAGGTAATCGAGGATCCGGTCAATCAGGCCCGCAGGGGCTTCCCGGGCTACCAGGGAATCCGGCCCATCCGCGAATTGAAAAAATGGGAACAGCTTGTGGTGCTCTCCTTTCTTCTCGTGATCCAGGGTGGTCCGGTATATATTCTCAAGAGTGGCTTCCCGGCAGGTTTCCACTGCCAGGAAATCATCCTCGTGGAAAAAATAGTCATAAGGGTGATAAGCCATATATAGCCAATTATTCTCCCGGATATCATCCAGTGTGAGATTTGCCTGCACCCATGAGCGGGTCCTGCTCCGCACTGGTTCAGGGCAGAGATTGTGTTTGATCAAGTTCCCGGTAATGGAAGCAGGGATGGTCTGGCCTTCTTCCCACCATTGCGCCCGGGGATATCTTGCCAGGTGAGGGGGATTAGAAAGAGAGCCATCCTCTAGCTGAACAGATTCCAGCCATCCAGGTGTGCCGTTCAGCAGTGAGCCCGGCGGTAGGCCGGTATCCCGCATCACGGATAGCAGGAATTCCAGCATCAGCGGGTTGGACATCGGCGCCTTGATATCATGTTCCAGGCCGTGACCCCAACCGCCATCCGGGTTCTTATAGGGCAGCAAACAGGCATAGACCCTGTCCAAAGGTCCGTTTACAAACAGGTAATCCCACAGGGCTCGCTCCCATAAATTCCCCTGAGCGTGAATATAACCAAGAGCTTTGTCAAAGGAAACCATAGCCTCTCCTTTTGATCACTGGCTCTAAGCTTGTTCCGGCACCGCCTCATTTGATCAAGCTGTCGGGGTGATCAAGCAGCCTTTGAAAGTTCTGGTAAAACCTACCCACATGCAGCCCGTCCATCAGGGCATGATGTCCCTGAACAGACAGCGGCATCAAGAGGGCATCACCTTCCTGATGGTATTTCCCCCAGGCAAAACGGGGAACTGAATCCGCCGGGTTCAAGCGCAAGGGGTGATGAAAACTTGTGAAAGAAACCCAGGGGATGGAGGTCATGAACAGCATGGAATCGTCCTGGATCTTTTCTTCCAGGCCAGGCTGTTCTTTCACCAGTTCGATTTCCTCTTCCGCCCTGCGGGTGAAATTCCTGAAATCTGGATCATAGTGGACCGTGCAGAAAGTGAACAAATCATCCCTGCTCAAAATGGTAGCGGAGGGATGCACCACTGGATGCTCAATCGGAGCCGCCTCCCGAACTCGCTGGCGGAACTCCGGGATGCCATTGGCCACACGGGCTATCAAATACATCACAGCTGCCGTGAAGGAAATGCCCCCCTTTTTGATCGCCGGTAGAAAGGAGCCAATATCCATATCAGCACACAGGCTGAAATACGGATAATCATATGCCTGAAAAAACAAGTAATGCTCCTTGCGAGGCCAACCATCCAGGGGTATTGTCTTCATGTCTGTGCTCCTGTGAATATCATAATCTTATCCTTTCCAAGTGTGTTTTGGAAGACATAAATATCCCCCGCCTGGGTTAGCGCGGGGGATATTCTATCGAATGGGAATATTTATGGAAACTATTTCACGGCTTCAATGGTTGCGGAAAGCACATAATCCTCTATAGGCACACCCGGAGTCCACTTATTGATGAACTCACGGCTCTCATCTTTGGGCTGTATTCGGATCTCCTTAAAACCTGCTTCCGCAAGGATGTTTTCCAGCTCATCCACTTGCAGCGCTCCGGAAACACAAGCTGAATGCAGGGAGAGATCGTTTTTGATCTCCGGGGGCATTTCCCCCGATGCAACCATATCTGAGATTGCCAGTCTGCCTCCCATTTTTAATACCCGGTAGGCCTCCGCGTATACCGCATGCTTGTCCGGAGAGAGGTTGATCACACAATTAGAAAGGATCACATTCACGCTGTTATCCTCGACAGGCATATTCTCGATCTCTCCCAACCGGAATTCAACATTTTCATACCCCCCCTTTGCCGCGTTCTCGCGAGCGAGATTGATCATTGCCGGGGTCATATCCACTCCGATCACAGCGCCCTCGTCCCCCACCTTCTGTGCCGCCAGAAAACTGTCAAATCCAGCTCCACTGCCCAAATCCAACACCACGTCTCCAGGCTGGAGAGCTGCGATCGCCTGGGGGTTACCGCATCCCAAACCCATCACCGCGCCTTCTGGTACGCTGGCGATCTCCTCTTCAGAATAGCCCATTAATTCGGACTGCTCCCGAGGTTGAATGAGCTCGAAGGGATCGATCAAGCCCCCACAGCAGGAAGAAGTCCCACCCTTCTCTTCCCCGCTGTGGTCGGCGATCTCTTCATAGCGCTTTTTGACAGAATCACGAATGGTCTTGTCTTTAGAATTATTCATGGTGTCACATTATTCACTTTGTCTAGAACTTCTTCTGATAGAAGTGGCAGTATGGTTGAGCGCCCTTCTTGACGTAATAATCCTGATGGTAGTCTTCGGCTTTCCAGAAGGTCATTGCTGGCATCACCTGGGTGACCACATTGTACCCTTTGTCCTTGAGAATCCCGATCAGCTTCTCTGTGATTTCCTTTTCTTCCTCTGTAGAATAGAACACCGCTGACAGGTACTGCGGACCGATATCTGGTCCCTGGCCGTTTGCCTGGGTTGGATCATGGATCTCGAAGAAGAATTTTGTCAGCTCTTCATATGAGACTACCTCTGGATCATATCTCACCTCTACCGTTTCCAGGTGACCGGTTGTCTTTGAGCACACCTGTTCATAGGTAGGGCGATCCACTGTCCCCCCCATATACCCGGAAACAGCAGCAATCACACCTTTTTTGCCTTGAAAGAGATGTTCCACACCCCAGAAACATCCACCTGCATAATAGGCTGTTTTCGTATCCATAATCATTCCTCCGGCTTAAACACCAATGACAGGGAATTTACACAGTGGCGTGTGTTTTTAGGCGTGAGCTGCTCACCCAGGAACACATGCCCCAGGTGGCCGCCGCAGTTGCTGCAGATGATCTCTGTCCTGCGTCCATCCGCGTCCAGCTGGCGGGTAACCGCGCCCTCCACCTCATCATCAAAACTGGGCCATCCACAGCCCGATTTGAATTTATCCACCGAACTGTACAGCAGGGCATCACACTGTTTGCAGTGGTAATTTCCCTTCTCATAAAAATTATCATATTTACCAGTGAACGGCCTTTCTGTGCCCTTTTGCAGGAGTATAAATTCCTCTTCGGGGGTCAGATCCCTGTGTTTACCACTCATATTCTTAAACCTCCCCTCTCCAGTACGCAGATGGTGGATATCCATTATACCGATGGATATCCACTTTTGAAAAATTCCTTCTATGAGATTCAGATGCTCTTTGAGGGGAAGATATTACCGATCCCTTTGATCATCCATCTGGGGGAGCAGTTTGCCTGCCCGGCTGCTGACAGCCGGGCTGCCTTCACCAGCCATTCTTTCAACTTCCTTCCTGACCTTGCTGAAAAGGTCATCATCCTCCCAGGCTAATTCAACTAACGCCTGGAGGGCATTCGCCTGAACGATTTTACTGGGATCTTCCAGAAACGCGAAGAACTCATCCGCTGCCGCAGACCGCTCTTCTGCCGTCATTTCCAAACGAGGGATGATCTGGGCCAAATGCCAGCGCACTTCCTGCTGGTCGCTCACTGAAACCAGTTTCAATAAAAATGTTTTATAAGGACTCAGGTAATCTGGCTTCCGCCTGGTGATCTTTTCCACCGCGTCCGCAGCTCTCATCCGGATTCCCGGGTCAGCATGTGTCATCGCCTGGATTACTTCAGGAAAGAGATCCGGCTGATCGGAAACCAACCGGAGCACATCCGGGACCCTGCCAACTGACCGCAAATCACCGTCTTCAAGCATCCTGATCACATCACTCATAAAAAACCACCTGATCTATTAATTCCTTAGACCAGGATTTCCTTGATTTGTTTCATTTGGGAATACAGAGATTCCACCCTCACTAGAATGGAATTCGCGGATGACCCTGGCGATTTACACCAGCACTTGACTGAGGAAAACCGCCGCGATGAGACTGATGCTAACTGCAAGATAGTAATACAGTCCGATCCGCTGGTATGTTCTCTGCCCATCCTCATCTTCATGGACCACAAAATCCAGCCAGCTTTTTGTGAATTTCTGAGTGTTGATTCGGTACGCCATATGGATCAGGATGCCCAAACCAAAGAAGATTCCCCCAAAGAGGGCTGTTCTTTTCCAGCCAAACAGGGCAGTATACCCCCCTAAAAATCCCGCCAGGATGAATACCTTCAGGATCTTATACCATTGAGGTTGGAGGGTATGTCCCCGTATGAATTTTGCATCATATTGAATCTCATTGAGTATCTTTTTCATTGGCTCCTCAGGATGAGAGAACTTAACTGAATTTTCTCAGATACAACAGGAATATAACAGTACCCGCATGATACAAACGGGACCCCCGGAGGTTATTCCGCGGATGCAGCGGTGGGCTCAATGGCATACCCCTTGAAAAATGGACGATCTGTAAATCCGCTGGCCCTGCCTGGTTCATTTATTACCCGGATTTGTCTGTCTCTGACAGGATCAGCTCAAATTCCCATTCATCAGAGATAGGAGTACCGTCAGCCGCCAACTGCGGTATGGATGTTTTAATTTCCCTGGCCCTCGCGACGGCGTCTTCCCGTATCTCCAATAATCTGAACTCTCGTTTTGCATAGAATTCAATTGCCCGGAGATTATCATTGGTTGTTGTTACGCAAACCCTGCTGCAGCTGGATCTCTGCGCTTGATCGATCACAGCCTTGATCAACCCAGATCCAACCCCAACGTTTTCCAACCAGCTGTTCAAGGTGATAATCTCACACTCATCGCCCCGGATCTGAAAGGTCACCAAGCCTACGGCTTTCCCTTCCCTCCTGTTGGCGATAAATCCCGGCAGGTTTTCCGGGAAAAAGACTTCCTGGTGAACGACAACAAAAGCCTCTCCCCAGAACTCGGTGATGACCTTATTCACCCAGCACCGATCTTCCTCTGTGATCTCCTTGATAATGAATTCAACCTTTGATTCCATTGGGGAGAATATTAGGGATTAAATCCCGATCAATCGAATACCAACTTTGATCGATCCCCTTGCAATTCCATATTTCAGCGTAGCCAAGGAAATATCGCTCCTGTTTGGCTTTGGTAGCATTCGTAGTCTTCCCCAAAAGCCTCCAAGAGTTGCTCTTCTTCTGCGGGAATGACCAGCAGGCGGAAAGCCACCAAACCGGCCAGGGTGTAGAAGAAGATCACCCAATCTTTGAAAATCAAGCTTATGGAGAATAGAAAGAACAAGGCGCCTGAGTACAGCGGATGGCGAACCAGGCGGTAAGGCCCGCTTGTAACCAGTTCATGGGATTCCTTGGTCAGAACGGTTTCTGAGATATTACCCCCGATCGTGTGAAATACCCACCACAACCAGATCACTGATACCAGCGCCAGGATCACACTGATTAAACTGATCCAGTCTGGAAGGTCAAATTTTGACCAAACAACCCATTCAGGGAAAAAGATATTCATCAGGATCATCAGAAAAAGTGGGACAGCCGCGACCATTCTCATGATAAATGCCAGCCAACCTTCCTCTTTCCTTTCGATGATTTCTTTCTCGATCCTGGCTCTTTTTCGATACAGGCCTGAAATCAGGAAAGTGCTCCCAAACAGGATTAACACCAATAACCGCAATAACAGAGCAAGCTCCATATCAGATCTCCTGACTTATAGGATTAATTCTACCAGTATCTGCATCAACCGTCTGCGCGCGGGATTGGGGTCTTAGCGGCGTGGGTGCCCTAGGGGTATTCGCGCCCGGGGCACAAAGTTGAATTCCCGGTCCGGAACGGATAACACTAACTCTTCACAGAGGAATACCCCGGGACAGCTTTCCGACTGCAGTTTTTCCAGCAGCGCCGCTGTCACTTCCGGTCCCGATTGTCCTTCGGTGATGGTCATATGGGGGATGAAATCTTCGATATAGCCTTCCGCCAGATTGAACAGTCCAGTTTGATGTAATTTGCTCCTTATCTCCAGGACACGTTCCGCTGGCTGCACATCATACCAGATACAGGGATACGGAAGAAAGGATTTAAGGGGGCCATAATGGATCATAAATGGTCGGATCGGGTGCAGAGCCTCCTCAATCAAACCCAGGGCTCCATCCGTTGGGGGTTGAGCGAAAGGCTGGGTCACGGTGATATGGGCACCCACATATGACTGGGAGAGGGGATCATAAATCTGCCTCTGGGCATCCACAATGGCGCGGATATCATCGGGGGGCTGGATAATGATCAAGCCCGATCGAAAACGTTCTCCCCAAGTTGGCCAGCGATCTATCTTTTTATTCATTTAATGAAAAAATTTCTTTCAGGATTGGAATGACCAGTTCCTCGATCCTTTTTTCCTTCGTCCTGCCTGGACCCTTATCTTCACTCTTCTCATCAGAAGGTTTTGGCCTGGGCATACCCCGGTCCCTGCCCGGTGCGTTGACCACCTTGTGGAGTTCTCCATAATCGAGCCAGATCAGGTCGCAGGGGTGGCAGGTATCGATGACAATATTCCCCGGCCCATTGTACTGGAAGGTGTCCATCTTTTTCCCGCAGGATGGACAATATGTCTCCCGATTCAATTCCCCCGGATCAAATGCACTGAACGGCTCTGGAGGTGTTTTTGTCCTGGATCGGTGGAAATCTATCGCTTCGCGGAACGTGGTTCTGTTATACAGAATCCCAAGACATTTCGGACATTGATACCCCCTGAAGAAGTCATCAAAAGTGATCAAATTCAAAAGGACCTGGCAGTGGGGACAATGGATGCCCTCTGGATTCTCTCCCAGAACACGCAGCCCTTCATTGTTCTGGGTGGGAAAATGATAGCTCTTGCAGTGATCGCAGTAATAATAATCTCGTTCGCGGTACAGGATCATGGGAGCGCCGCAATGAGGGCAGTTCATTTAAAACTCATCCTTTCTTCAGGATAAAGTATAACCTAACAGACGGTCAGGCCCAGATCAGATCTGAGCCTTCACACGATCCATTAGGTTTAAGTGAAAAACCGGATCCTGAGGGCTGGACAGGGTTACGGGTCCCTGCCCATTATTATGCTTTCCTCCCAGTGATCCGGTTTTTGGATTTGCGTTCCAGCGAGTGGATCTATACCGGCGCCAGGGTCCCCGCAAAAATGATCCATGCCAGGACCGTTTTTGCCAGCAAACTCAGGACGATGTAGGTTCGCTCGCCGAACAGGTAATCCTTCCAGGGGCCAACTTTCTTATACTGCAGCACCATATTGACCGCAAAGATGTTAAAGAAAACAAACAGGGTAGGATTGATAATATACACAAAAGTTGGAGGTCCTTCACCGTCCCCGCTGACCGAGCCGAAGAAGTACAGGAAGACCACGATCCAGGGGATGATTCCCGCGATACTTCCATAAATGAAGGAAGTCCAATTGGTCTTTTCAGTGTACTGGTTGTGGTACTCCATCATGATGCCAAACAGGTTCATCGTGGCGTTGATGCCGAAGATCAAAATGATGGCTCCCAGATCCCACAGTCCGGAAAGCATGCCTATCAAAACGATCATCAGGGATGAACTCAAGGCATATTCGTAGAAACGGATGGGGTTCTGTCCCTTTTTCAGATTTTCCAGGTAGCGTTTCTTCCCGATCGTAGCCAGGTAGAAATGCGCTACCGCAGAGATCAGCAGAAAAGCCGCTACAGCTGGACCGAAACGTAGCTCATAAAGCAGCTTTGCCTCCGGCTGCAGAGACAAAGTCTCCAAATCGAATCCTAGGAAATTGGTGAAAATCGGATAGGTTGTATCATTACTGAGAATGATCATGAGAATTCCCTGCACCAGGTGCAAAAATCCCATGATCAAGTTAAATCGAACCAGCCGGGATAATTTCTTTTCCAAACCGGTTCCTTCTGCGCTGCTTATCGCGGACATTTTTTCTCCTTTACTGATAAAAGACCATTTCTATTTAAGTTCTTTTCTTTGCATTATATATACAATATACCCCGTTTTGGAATTTTTGTCAAGGTTTTGTAGATGTAAAGAGTGGAGCAGGAGGGAGTTTAGTTTTCAATCAGGCGGGAGACAAACTTGAATTCACGCTGGATGCGCTGCTTGCTCACGCCCATCTTGTGAAGAGAGTAGCTGTGCCTGCTTTTATAGGAGCGCGCTTTATCCGCTTCATTTTGGAGGATTCTGATAAATTCCGGGCTTAGATCAAAGCCGAAGCGGTGGTAGATCGTTTCTATGGTCCCTTTGGGATCGGCGACCAAATCCTTATAGCGCACCCGGATATACTGATTTTCGGGTAGGGTCCTGAGGTACTGGTGAGGATAGAGATACCAGTGCTTGCAGTGTTCAATTACGGTTTCTTGAAGATTATATTCTGTCTCCGGATCTCCGTATGTGTGGCAGTGTTTTGAGAACAGGCTGATCGAGGAAGGGACCACCTGGAGTGGATTGCGGACAATATTGATGAATTTCGCATCCGGGAACTGCTGGTGCAGGGTTTTCACTTTGGGTGAATAGCTGGGATTCTTGGATATATAACGGCGTCCGCCGTGGGTGTAAATATGTTTTTTCACGATCTCAGAATAATATCGCATATCCCGTTTTTTTATATCATCGGGGATCTGATCATCATAGTAGATATACTTTCTGATCAGTTTCGGGAACGGGAAAAAGGCGATCAGGTCAAAAGAAGACCAGATCTGGAAGAGCACCTGGCCGTCTTCCTCGGCTTCGGTAAGGCCGATCTTGTGCATGTAAGCTTCTTTTTCGACAATGCGATTAAAGACGCCGATCACCCACTTTGCCGGGTTGCCAATGAGGTAATTCACTCTCATCAGCCACCGGTAGAATTTCCGCCCCACAACAGAGGGGGCCAGATAAAGCTCCCAGCTCGTGAAGCTGGTAGAGCTCTCGTCCTTTGTTAACAGTCGGTGCAAAAAAGTGGTGCCGGATCGGAAATTCCCCACGATGAAAACCGGTTCTTTGACTTCCTGGTCCTGGTACTCCGGAAAGATTATATTGTCGATCAGGTATGCGAAGCGGATGCCAAGCTGCCAGAACGGCCAGAACAGGAAGATGAAGGTATTGATCAAGAATCTTTTGGGAGATAGCCTTGCGGGAGTGCCCTCGGATTTAAAGAAGGCATATTGGAAAGTCTTGAAAAAAAGCTTAAAATTAAATCGCATATCGTATTCTATGCAAGTGCAGCTAAACCGGCTGCCAGGTTGTTACGGTAACGCAAGAAATCTCCCCTAGTATAGCATATTCTTCCCGTTGGGTTAACCAGGGTCCTGGATACCCCTTCGGTCCTTGTCACCCACCCCTCTTCCTGTATAATGAGGGGGAAATATACCAATCATAGATGCACGCGGAGAGCAGTATCCTGCAAGGTCATCCAGAGAGTCCCCGTTCGCTGAAAGGGGATTGACCCTATTGCTGGAGAAATCCCCTCCGCTTCCCCCTTTTTAGCCTCAACTGAGGGGGACGTCACTCCCGCAGGGGCAGATCAGCGCCGTAAGGGAGTCGGAGCAGCCGTTATCCTGCAGATTATAAGGCCGCACTTTGCGGTAAAAGCAGGTGGCACCACGATCACCCCTCGTCCTGCTGTGACGGGGGATGTTTTAATTAAGTGAATTCAGGAGTCAGTCATGTTAGATATCCAGCTGTTCCGTGAAAATCCCCAACGAATCCGCCAGTCTCTCATCCGGCGGGGGCAGGACACATCATCTGTCGATCAGGTCATCGACCTGGATAAAAAAAGGCGGGCTCTTCTTCAGAACGTGGAAAGCCTCCGCGCGGAGAAAAACCAGGCATCCAAATCCATCGGTCAAACCAAGGATCCTGAGCAACGCCAGGAAAAAATCGCCGCGATGGGCGCATTGGGAAGCAAATTAGAAGAGCTTGAAGACCAACTGAAGGATCTGGAACCCGAATTGAATGCCCTCCTTGGCACTTTTCCCAATCTGGTGGACGATCGCGTCCCGGATGGGGCAGATGATTCCGAGAACCAGGTAATCAAAACCGTGGGCGAGATCCCCCAGTATAATTTCGAGCCGAAAGCCCACTGGGACCTTGGCCCCGAGTTGGGCATCCTCGATTTTGAGCGCGGCACCAAACTCTCTGGCACGCGCTTTTATGTCCTCAATGGTCTTGGCGCTCGACTCCAAAGAGCTCTGATAAGCTTCATGCTCGACACCCATACCGGGAACGGCTACCAGGAGCGCTACACGCCTTTTATGGTCAAAGAAGAGATTGTATATGCCTCGGGTCAGCTGCCCAAATTCGGCGACAATCTCTACCATGACCATAAGGAGGATTTCTGGTGGGTACCAACAGCCGAGGTCTCACTGACAGGACTCCACAAGGACGAGATTCTGGAGGAATCAGACCTGCCGCTGTCCTATACCGCCTACACACCCTGCTTCAGGCGCGAGAAGATCAGCGCGGGGCGGGATGTGCGCGGGATCAAGCGCGGTCACCAATTTGACAAAGTGGAAATGTATATCTACTGCCTTCCAGAAGATTCTGAAGCCCAGTTTCAGCGCATGTTGGCCGATGCAGAAGGAATCTGCCAGGCGTTGGGATTCACATACCGCGTGAACACCCTCTGCACCGGCGACCTGGGATTTGCGGCGGCTTACACAGCGGATATCGACATCTGGGCAGCCGGCTGCGGCGAGTGGCTGGAGGTCTCTTCCGTGTCCAACACTCGAGATTTCCAGGCCCGGCGGGCTGCCATCCGCTACCGACCGGAAGAAGCGAAAGGAACCCGGTTCGTCCATACCTTGAATGGTTCCGGCCTGGCCCTTCCGCGAGTAATGATCGCCCTGCTGGAAAACAACCAGCAAAAAGACGGTTCAGTGGTCATCCCTGAAGTCCTTCTTCCCTGGATGGGCGGGGTCACTGTGATCGAACCCATTTAACGTGGAGACCTCGGAGGTAACCTCCGAGGTTGGTAATATGCCCAATTGGTTGAATCTCTCTTTGAATATCTTTACCTACCTGGTGATGGCCGTGGGTCTTTTCGGCATGATCATTCCCATCTATCCCGGGGTTGTCATCATCTGGGCCGCGGTTTTGATCCACGGCATGGCAACCGGATTCGCCGTGCTTGAGATCTGGGTACTGGTGATCATTACGGTCTTGATGATCGCTGGTACCCTGATAGACAATTTCCTGATGGGCGGTAAAGCTCGTCAGGCAGGGGCAAGCTGGCTGTCCATTGGGGGAGCTTTATTCGCCGGCCTTGTTGGGACCTTTGCCTTTCCGCCAATTGGCGGAATTGTGGCGGCGCCCACCCTGTTATTCTTGCTTGAATATGCCCGCCTTCGAGACAGCCAGGAAGCCTGGGATGTCACCAAAGGTTTGCTGACTGGCTGGGGGCTTTCCTTCCTCGCCCGGTTTATCATCGGTTTGGTAATGATCATCATCTGGGGAGTCTGGGGCGTTCGATAAACCCTCCCCGACCTCCGAGGTAACCTCCGAGGTTACCTCGGAGGTCCCCCTTATAAATTTGACACCTTTCCCGCCATCATCTACACTTAAACCACATTAGGGAGCATTCCATGAACACCGACACCGGCGGCTACCAAACCAATCCTTTTATTGCCCAGATCTACGACCAGGTCGTCCCGTATCGGGAGCGGCCTGATCTGGATTTTTTTGTCCAGGAGGCGGTCGAATCTGGAGGCCCTGTGCT
>Ga0272444_10001346_pt1 | contig 23784 bp, 16 predicted proteins | sample SSMForm13_FD_201033 | JGI IMG/M metagenome (GOLD analysis project Ga0272444, IMG submission 201033) | Marine sediment archaeal communities from Little Sippewissett salt marsh, Falmouth, MA, United States - SSM-Form-13 | ecosystem: Environmental > Aquatic > Marine > Wetlands > Sediment ...
CCGTTGGGCTGGACGACCATGGCGGCCCTTACCCTTTACGCCCTTCTCTTTTCCGGTGTTTACTACCTCTTCGCCATTCTCGCCTTCCGGAGGAGGGAGTTATGAGCTCTCCCGCTTTTGAATCGTCCATGCGCCCCCCTGCCCCGGTTTATCTGGTGGGGAAGGGCGTCATCCTGGAAACCCTTCGCAGGAAAGACGTTTACGTCCTTTTGATCCTGTCTCTCCTGTTTGTCGCCGGAATTTTCGTGATTTCCCTGGTCGGCATCGAGAATGCGGCCACATCCACGTTCCTGTTGAACCTGGGAATGTCCCTGGCATACTTTTTCGCTCATCTCCTCACACTCCTCAGTGCGGCGAGGCAGATCCCGGCCGAGTTGGAGAACCGGACCCTCTATCCGATCCTGGCCAAGCCCCTGTCTCGAGGTCAATACTACCTCGGGAAATGGCTGGCGGTCTGGCTCTCCGGTGTGGTCACCCTGGTTGTTCTTTTCCTGCTCGGATGGCTCCCCGTACCCAGGATGGAGACATACAGCAGTCTCCTTCTCGCCCAGACCTTTGTTCTCTATGTTTGTTCCCTCGCCCTGACAGCCTCTGTGGCGATGTTTCTTTCCCTTGTCATGCCCAGGGGTTCATCCATGATTCTTTTGGCTTTGCTGTTATTCGCGGGAGGCAAAATCATCGGATGGATCCACGATTCCTCGCAGCATCTGCCCCTTTCCCGCGTCATCCATTGGGGGATTGCCTATATTCCCGATTTTTCCCTGTTGAACCTGACCACGCGATACACCGATGGAATAGATCCCCTCAGCCTCCCCCAATTTTGCGGCCTGATCCTTTACGGCTCGATTTTCACCGCATTTTTCCTGGCTCTGGGAACGTTGCTTTTTCGAAAACGGTCCCTTTGAAGGGAGTGATTTCCCCTTGAGTGAACATGACCCAAAATCCGGAGCACGAAAGATCCTTCTTTCAGGTGTCCTGGTTCTTTTTCTCCTCAGCCCGGTAATCACCATTCATTTGGATCCGGCTGGATACCAGGGCGGGCGATCCAGGGATATCCGGGACCGGAGCCTTCGAAACCAAAGCGCGGCGGGAATCATCCTCGGGGAACTCCGCACCAGCATGAGCGACCTGATGTTCATCAAGACCGAACTCTATCTCCACAGCGGGGTGGCTTACCAATTAAACCTGGATTACGACGCCATGAGCAGTCGCGGCCAGGTCAGGGACCTGAAAGAAAATGGAAAACCATCGATACCGGAACCCACCCCTCCCGGTCATTCCCTGAAAGGGCCGGGGCAGGATTTGAAACACCCCTTCGAGGAAGAGATCGATCATTCGCATCATGACGACCATGATCATGTTCATCCTCCCGGGGAGGAGGATACGCATTTTCACTGCGAGGGTGCGAAAACCGTCATCCCAACGGAAAGGGAGGATTTCCGGGGTTTCATCGGGAAACTTCACAGGGAAGTCAAACCCTGGCTCGATCCGTCAAAGCCACATAAACACACGGATGGTACGGAACTCCTGCCCTGGTACCGGTTGATGACATTAAGCGATCCTCACAATATCCGGGCTTACATGATCGGGGCCTGGTGGCTCAAACGCTTTCGGAAAAAGCCCCAGCTCAAAGAGGCGGAAAAATTCCTCGAGGAGGGCATCCGCAACAACCCGAAGGCCTTCCAACTCTATCTGATGCTGGGTCACGTGAACCGCGCCATGGGGGATAACGGAAAGGCCATGGGGAATTACAGGAAAGCGGCGGAAATGGCCCTGGAAGTCCGGCCGCCGGGGGGGCGGGAAGGTCCCGACTGGACCAATTACAACGAGGAGGATGCCCTGGCTTCCCTCCGGTTGGCCGTGTTCACGGAAGAGGAATTCGGGAGTAAGGAAGCCGCCCTTGCCCTGGCTCGACGATACCTCCAGGCCGTGGAAGGGGATGCCATCCTGCAAAGACACGTGGATCAATTGAGCGGCTCCCAACCTCAATCCGAAGACAATTAAACACTTCCTTAGAGACATGTATGCGTTTTGCGATCATGTTTTTTTTCGTGCTCGTAATCGTAATCGTAATCGAAAGGAGATGCGGTGTTACAGACCCCGCGCGATTTCACGGCCCCGCTTTTTCGAGGCCTCGACCTTCTCCAGCATGATCTCCGTTCCCAGTGCATCCATCGGTTGAGCATTGAGAAACGTGATATCCGTGATTCCCACGAACCCGAAAACCGTTTTCAGGTAAGGCTCCAGCTGATCATACTCGTGAAACGGGCTGTTTTCGCTGTAATCGCCCCCTCGCGTCGAAATCACGATCATCCTTTTATTCTTTGCCAGCCCCTCGACGCCCTCCTCGGTATATTGAAAAAGATACTTCGGTTGCACAATCGCATCGATATAGTGTTTGAGCTTGTAAGGAATGGAAAAGTTCCACATCGGTGTGGAGAGGAGGTAAAGATCCGCAGCGAGGAATCGCTCGATCTGCTGTTCGATGCCCTTCCACGCCTCCCGGGTCTCATTCAGAAGCTCCCCCTCTGACATCAGGGCATATTTGCCCCTGGTGACGGGTTCGAGGATTTCAGGGATCTCCTCCTCGAAAAGATTCAGGGTATCGATTTCAATGCCTGGGTGTGTGGCCCGGAATTCCTCGAGAAACGCCCGTGCGATCTTCAGGGTGCGGGATTTCTCCCCCCGGGGACTCACCGCGATGTGAAGCAGTTTTTTCATTTCTTTTGACCTCCTCGCTTTCCGTTTGAACCGTTCATCCAACCATCTTCTTTAACTCTTATCATGAAATCCCCGCCTGTTCAAGAGGAATCAGGGAAAAGACGACTCTTGACTTCCATACGGTTTTTTTGATTGAAGAGTCCAATATTGTGAGAATTCCTTTCGGATTCAACGATTCCCATACGAGGGAGCAAGGACTCCATGCCAGAGGAACGCACCATCCTTTCCGTACGGAAAGCCAGTAAGGTCTTTCGCATGGGCGAGGTGGACGTGCATGCCCTTCGGGAAGCCTCCATCGACATTATCAACGGCGAATTCCTTATCATTGTCGGACCCAGCGGCTCCGGCAAAAGCACCCTCCTGAACCTTATCGGAGGCATGGATCGCCCCACATCCGGAACCGTCTCTTTTCTGGATAAAGATCTCACCGGCATGTCGGATCGCGAACTCACGCTCTATCGCCGCAACGAGGTCGGATTCATATTTCAGTTCTACAACCTGGTTCCAACCCTGACGGCCCTGGAAAACGTGCAGGTGGCCATCGAGGTGGTGCGGGAACCGCTCGATCCCATGGAGGCGCTCCGGATGGTGAAACTCGAGGACCGCTCGAGCCATTTTCCCTCCCAGCTCTCCGGGGGGGAACAACAGAGGGTCTCCATCGCACGGGCCCTGGCCAGCAATCCCCGCCTGCTCCTTTGCGATGAACCCACCGGGGCGCTCGACCTGGAAACCAGCAGGCAGGTGCTCGGGCTCCTGGTCGAGCTGAATAAAAAACTCGAAAAAACAATCGTTCTCATCACACACAACGGGGCCATCTCGGAAATCGGTCATCGCATCGCCCACATCAGGGACGGCGCACTTCATTCCATCCATGTCAACGAATCTCCCGCAAACGTGGAAACCATATCCTGGTAAAAAGGGCGATGCTCGCAGATTCGGAATAAGGGATTCGAACCACCCGGGGATGATCATATGAGCCTGGTACTCTTGAAAAAACTCCGGCGCGATATCTGGGACAGGAAGGGATCCATCCTTGCCCTCATTGTCATCATGACCATCGGCATCGGTTGTTACGTATCCATGGCCGGGGTATACCGCGACCTCTCCAGCTCCCGCGATCGCTATTACATCGAGTATCGCCTGGCTGACTTCATCGTGAATATGAAGCGGGCCCCCGAGCAGTCCCTCAGGGAGGTGAGCGCACTCCCCAACGTCCGCTCCGTGCGGGGTCGCGTGAGTATCGGAGTCTTGCTCGACGTTCCCGGCAAAAAGGAGCCCATCTCAGGTACGGCCATCTCCATGCCGGAAGATCGCGCCCCCGTTCTCAACGACCTCCTCATGCGGACCGGTTCCTGGTTTTCCGGTCATCGCGACAGGGAGGTGATCCTGAATCACGATTTCGCCAAAGCCAACGGCCTTCGTCCCGGAAGCCGGATCAAGGCCCTCCTTCTGGATAAACAGCACGACCTCCTGGTGGTGGGAACCGCCATGAGCCCGGAGTTTGTCTCCCTGATTCCCCAGGGAGGCGGCTTTGCCCCCGATCCCGAGCGTTTCGGAGTGATCTACCTCCCGGAGGAGTTTCTCCGGGAATCGTGCGACCTGGACGGGGCATATAACCAGATCATCGGCCTGGCACGGGATCACTCCAGGAGCGCCCTGATGAATACACTGGAACTCATCGAAGAGGCCCTCGACCGTTACGGCGTGACCAGCGCCACCCCGGTGCAGGATCATGTCCCGGTCCGGTATATCGATGATGAAATCAGGGGGATCCGCGTTTCCGCCCGGGTGATGCCCACTATTTTCCTGGTGGTCGCGGCCCTGGTCCTGAACGTGTTGATCAATCGGATGGTGGCCCAGCAGCGCTCCATCATAGGCACCATGCGGGCCCTGGGATACACCCGGGGGGCCGTGACCAGGCACTATCTCGGGTATGGACTTTTCATCGGGGTTCTGGGGGGGCTCGGGGGCGCTGTTTTCGGTTATATCCTCCAACGGCTCCTGGTAATCCTGTACCGCCGGTTTTTCACCCTTCCCGCAATCAGCGCCCATTTTTATTCCGATATTATCTTCATGGGTTTTTTCATCAGTATCGGGTTTGCCGTGGCCGGCACCCTGAAGGGCGTTCGATTCGCCGCCAGGCTGGAACCCGCCGCCGCCATGAGGCCCCCGCCTCCGGAACGGGGAGGAAGGGTCCTTCCCGAACTCCTTCCCCTTTTCTGGAACCCGCTTCCGTTCCGCTGGAAAATGATCCTGCGTTCCATCTTTCGAAATCCCTTCAGAAGCATGGTCAGCATTCTGGCCAGCACGATTTCCACGGCCCTCATCCTGTCGGCCCTCAGTAATGTGGATGCACTGAACTACCTCATGAGCTACGAGTTCGAAAAGGTTTTCCACCAGGATATCATGGTAACGCTCCGGGATCCGGAGGGCATAAGGGTGGCTATGGAGATAGAGGATATGCCCGGCATTTCAGGCGCGGAGGCCCAGCTCGCCGTGCCCTGCGACCTTCAAAACGGCCCGTACAAAAAACGCATGGGGGTGACCGGACTCGTTCGCGACAACCAGCTGAACACGCCCCTGGATAAGGATGGAAAGCCCATTGTCATCCCCGAGTCGGGGTTGGTCCTCTCGAAAAAACTCGGGGAGATCCTGTGCCTTCGCCCCGGCGACAAGGTCCGACTCCGTCCCCTCATCGGGAGGCGCGAGGAGGTGACGGCCCCCGTGGTCGCCCTGGTGGATACCTACCTCGGGCTCTCCGCGTATGCGGATATCCGTTACATGAGCCGCCTTTTGGGGGAATCCTGGTCCGCCAACGTGGTTCTCGGGAAATCGTTCACACCATCGCGTACCGGGGATCTTTACACGGAACTGAAACAGCGTCCCACCGTGGTGGGAATTACGGAAAGGATGAGAGCGTTCACCCAGCTGCAGGAAAACTTCGGAAACGTCATGGGGACGATGATCACCACCATGGTTCTATTCGCGGGATTGATCGCCTTCGGCAGCATTCTGAATACCGCTCTCGTATCCCTGAGCGAGCGCCAGAGGGAGGTGGGCACCCTGCGGGTTCTGGGATATTCCCCCCTCCAGGTGACCGGGATTTTTTCCGGGGAGAGCCAGCTCCTGAGCAGCGTGGGAATCGTAACGGGGCTGGTGGCCGGCATCGGGCTTTCCCGCTTCCTCAGCAAAGCATACAGCACGGAGCTGTACCGGTTCCCCTCCGTGATTTATCCCTCCCGCATGATCGTTACGGCCATACTCATGTTCGTCTTTATCTCCCTGGCTCAATTGATCATTTACCGGATGATCTGCAAGCTCCAGTGGTTGGAGGTTCTCAAGGTCAAGGAGTGATATCAGGTATAATATAAAAAGAGAGGAGAACAATCGGAATGAGGAACACGATTTGTCTTTTTCTTGTACTTCTGATCCTTGCGGGTTGCGGGGGCAATCGCGAACTCATGGTGGTAAAACCCGGGCGTGGGAAAATCCGCGAAACCTTCAACGAACCCGCCAGAACCCGCCTGGAAAAAACCTGGCGCATCGCCATGCCCGTCAGCGGCCGGATCGAGCGGATCGATCTCGAACCCGGAGACCCTGTTAAAAAGGGGCAAAAACTCGTTGAGTTCGACCTGGTTCCCATCCAGCAGGCCCTCGAGGAGGCCAGGGCGGCCGTGTCCCAGTTCGAAAGCCAGATCAGGATCAACGAATACGACAAGCTCGAACAGACCGCCCTCGAGGAAAGCCATGCCGCCATAAAGGCTGCCAGGGAGGCCCTCCAGGCCGCGGACGCGGAGGTCGAGGCTGAAAAGGCAAGGTCCGAACGGGCCGAAAAGGAACTCCTTCGAAAAATCGAACTCCATCGCAACGACGCCATCTCGAAAAGCGAACTCGAAGATTACGAACTCGCCGCGGAAACCGCCCTGATCGACCTTCGCAAACAGCAGTTCATGCGGGCCGCCATGAACGCCGTGTTTACCATTTACCAGCTCGGGCCAAAGGCCATCAACGAATGGCTCGGTAGAAAAACCCTCGAGAAGGAAGTCATCACTCATCAATTGACCCAGGCCCGCTCGAGGCTGGCAGCCGCCCAGCACAATCTGAAACTCGCAAATGTCGTGTCTCCCATCGACGGCGTTGTCCTCGAACGTTACGAACAGGGCGACGGTTTTTTTGCGGCCGGGACTCCTCTTCTTCTCATCGGAAACCTCGAGGACCTCGAGGTGGAGGCGGATATTTTGAGCCAGGACGCCCTTCGCATCTCTCCCGGTTCCACGGTTTTTCTCGAATCACCCGCCATAGAAGGTCATCTCCCCGGGAAGGTGAAACGAATCGATCCGGCCGGGTTTACCAAGCTGTCGTCGCTTGGAGTCGAGCAGCAGCGGGTCAGGGTGATCATCGCCCTCGAGAAAGGGCATGAGGGCCTGGGAGTGGGATACCGTCTCCAGGCCGCGTTTCTGACCGGTTTCAGGGAAAATGCCCTGATCGTTCCCCGGTTCAGCGTTCTCCAGGATCCCGACGGCGCCTATTACGTGTTTCGCGTCAAGGGGGGCCGGTTAGAGAAGCGCGAGGTCAAAATCGGGCTCCGGGGCGACCTGGATCTGGAAATCCTGGACGGCCTCACGGAATCCGACCTCATCGCAGCCACCCCCGACACCACCCTGAAAGAGGGCCAGAAGGTAAAGCCCGTGGAGAACAACAAGTAAAAAAGCGAATCAAGTCATTGTTTTTGTTTGAGATGTCGAAAAAAATCAATTTCTTGACAGTATCAGACGCTGGATCTTACTCAATTTTCTCCCTTTCTTAAATCCGTGTTGTATCCCCCTTATTGCCGTCCCCCCACGTATCTCAGCCGTGGAATCGGAGGTGAAATGATACCTGTAATGGCAAGAGGCGGGTGTTGAGATAGTTATCAACCTTGAAATCTCGGTCGACATCACCGAATTTTCAAGGTTGGTATTTCACGTTATTCTTAATCGGATAAAAAGATTGCCGTCTCCTGTTGGGATATGTTTTGGAGTTTTCCCAAGGTATGAGAAGGCAGGATTGATTGAAAAACAAGGCCTGCCTTCGTTGAAGCTGCGGCGGGTAAAATTAACGATATGTAATGTGCGAAAGAAAAATAAAAATACTTCGAAAATCGCACATCGTTGATCTTTGTTCGTAAATCAAAGGCTTCCCTCTTCAGGTGACCGCTCGTAGCTCCCCGCCTGCCCCCTTGTTCCTGTTACTCGTAGTGGCGCCAGTGAGACGGGGTGACTCCCAGAACGCCCTCGGTCCCGATCTTCAGGATACAATCGATGCCTCTGTAAGGGATATAGCCCATTTTATAGTCTGGTTCTCCGTTTGAAACGAAAAAGGTCTCTCCGGATGGCGATATCGATATCCCGCATCCGAAGGAAATCAGATAGCGTCCCTCGATATACCACGGAGATACATCTTCATCCCCGAACACCTGCTCCTCGATGATCAGAACCTCGCCGTTGGCATAACTCCCGTTCGGGTTCTTTTTCACCTTGCACACATTATAACGGGACTGGGTGTCGGGATAAGGCACATCGGCGATATAGATACTGATGATGTCCCCCGTTCTCCGGTTGATATCCATACACAGGTTATACATGTAAAGGTATCCGAATCTTTCATAAAAGGTTTCGGAGAGGAGGGGCGTTTCGTTTTTGGTGACGCAATCGATGCGAAAGAGCTGGCCCATATCGTTCCCCCCCCAGTAAAGGATGTCTCCATTATCATCCACGGCGAAATCCAGCGGATTGTAAGGAGCGTTTTCCGGGGACTTCCAGAGGGTTGGCTCGGTATTGGTCTGGTCGGCTGCCACGGAATAAAAACCCTTCTGAGTTTCCCTGGTGTAATACATGTAGATAACGTTCGGGGTCTGGGAGCGGTCCACGGCCATTGGACCGACGCTTGGGGAAATGGTCCCGGCGCCCGTGATGCTGGCAATCACCGTGATCTGGGGCGGATTACCGGGAACCACCTTCAAGAGCTTGTGAAGGGACGTTCCCGAGAAGATCAACACAATGGAATCGTCCGAGAGAACGTCCACGGAGGCGAGTCCCGGATAGATTGGCCCCGAACCGGCCAGTTCGGGAACATGAACCGCCAATTGGGTCTGGGTGGCCAGGATCTCGAACTGGGGGCCGGGGCTGCCCGGGGTCATTCTTATCAGCTGGTTGGTTCCTATCGTGCCGGTACCGATTTCGACCTTTTGATCCACGAAGATATAGCGCCCCTGGGAATCGAACACGCCGCCCCATGGATTCGGGGAATCTCCCGTAATCCCCTCGATCTGGTCCCGGGTGGCCGCGACGTCAACACTGGGGACGGGAGAGGGCAGGTTCGGAGTCGGGTCGCGTTCGGCTTCAAGTAAATCGATGTTGTCCGGATCTAATGTTTCCGATACTCTCAAGCAGGAAATCGGCAGCTCGTCGCTCAGAATATACGTACACGTATCTAAAGTACTGGACTCGGAGAGTTCCTCGATCTTGGCAATGTTATCGATTGCCCCGAAACCGGAAAGTGTGAGACCGAAAAAAATAAGCGCGATCATTCCCCTTTTCATTTCTTAACCCCCGTTATGAAAGATGTGTTTTCCGGAGAAAACCAACAATTCAGAGATTGAAAGAAGATTCATGAAGCTTAATTGTCAAGGGGAATAAAGAAAATTCAGATGGGATCACTCAATAATGACAGGTTTCAAGGGTTACGGATACCCCAGATGCAAGATCAAACCTCCGTGCCCGGCTTTTCAACCGGCTCCACCACCAGGGAGGCGGATTCGATCTTGATGACTTTCACCCGCGTGTGTGAGGGGATAAAACCGCACTCGGATTTGGCATCGTAGCGTTTTCCATCGATCCTGACCACGCCCGCGGGTCGAAGGGTGGAACCGGTTTCCCCCTCCGCCCCCAGAAGATCTGAAAGATCGGGCGGGGCCACGTGGCCGGTCGAGGACGTCTCCTCCGTCTGGAGCGCCAGGCGCCGCCACAGCCGGGTTCGGGGTAAATATTTAACCACGAAAAAAAGGGCCACGGTGCCGGCGGCCAGGGCCACGGCCATGCTGGACACCGGTCCCACCAGGCGCCAGCTTCCAAATCCGAATCCGCTGGGGGGAAGCCGGAACATGGCCAGGAAGATGGAGACAAACACAAGCCCGATCCCCGCGATCCCGGCCAGACCGAAACCCGGTATCACGAATATCTCGAGCGCGATCAGGATCAAACCGAGGATAAACAGGATGATCTCGAACCAGTTGGTGAGCTGGGCGATGTGATTGCCCCAGAAAAACAGGATCAGGGCGATTCCACCCACAAGACCCCCACCCCCGAACCCGGGGGTTTTGAACTCGATCACCAGACCCAGGATTCCGATCACCAGGAAGATCCAGGAATACATGGGGCTCGAGATGAACCGGGCGATATGCTCGGAAGAGGTCAGGCGCGCGGTTTTGAGATCCGCATCCTTGAATCCGATCTTCTCGATGAAATCGTCGAATCCCTCGCAGGGACCGTTCGCGAATCCCTCCCGAACGGCCACGTCGTCCGTGAGTGTTAAGGGGCGTCCCTTTTCCTGGATGCCCTTGAGCCCGTAATCGGGATCCACAAAGGCCCTGGCGATATCCACGTTATGGCCTTTCCGGCGGGCCGTGGAGGCGAATTCCCCGGAAAGATAACTGATCAGCTTTTCCTTCGGTACGGGGGAATCTCCGGACTCCCCTCCCGGAATGAGCATATAGGGCTGGGCCGCCCCGATAATCCCGCCCTTCACGATCCACATGGAATCCGTGGAAAGGGCGATCAGGGCCCCGGCACTCACCGCACGGGAAATATAGGCATAAGTGGGAATTTTCGCCTGGACCATGGCGTCACGGATCAGTATGGCCGCGTTCGCATCCCCCCCCAGGGTGTTGATGTCGAGGATGATGGCCCCGGCCCCGTAATGCTCCGCCTTGACAATGCCGCGTTTGACGAAAAAGGGAAGGGCCGAATCGATCGTGCCGGATATGGGGATGATCAACACCAGATCGCCGGATCGGGCGGCCCCAAGCGGGGTCGAACCGGCCATGAAAAGGATCGTCAGAAAACATGCGAAAGCCGCAATCCAGAGATTGCGGACCCTGCTCTGTTCAGTTCGCTTCATTCGGTTTCTCCGGGTATGTAATCCCGACTCAAACGGATATAAAGTGACTCAAAGACCGGATTGCTGTCAACCTTGAAACCATGGAGAATAATTCTCGGATGCCCGGTATCATGGATTGGAGCTTATCGTGAAAAGGGGAGGGAAAGGAATAAAAAAATGGAGCGGGAGACGGGACTCGAACCCGCGACGACTAGCTTGGAAGGCTAGTGTTCTACCAACTGAACTACTCCCGCAAAAACAAAGAGATATCTCCCAGACATCGAAGGCCCGTGTCAACCGTAAAAGGAGATCTCTTTCCGGTTGGTTTTTTCTCTTGCACGTTTGTGGATCAATGGGTAAATGGAAAATATTGTTTTTGGGGAATGCAATTCACGTTCTCCCGCTCCATGTGTCCTGTTGATTCATGTGGAACCCCAGACTTGATAAAGGGGGATTTTTTTCATGCCGCCGGGTCTGGAAAAACTCCTGGATAAATATAACCTTACCCTCGATGCCGAGGCCCTCCTGAGGGAGCTCGAACTCTCCCCCGAGTCCGACGACAAGGCCACCCATTTTCTGAACGCCCGCTGCCCCCTTCACAAGGATGACGACAAAATGTCCCTTCGGGTGGATACCCGGGAAAACCAGTACAAATGCAGTCGTAAGCAGTGTCCCGGTCACGCGGGGGGCAACCTGGTCCGCCTGTTTGCCCTGGCGCGGAATCTCTCCCTCGAAGATGCCAGCCTCCAGATCTTCAAGACCTTCGGGCTGGAAACCAGTGAGGAAACAAAGGTCCTGAAACGCAACCTGTACATCGCTTTCTCTGAAAAACTGACCGCGGAAGAGCTGTCCCAGGCCGCCAAAAACATGCTCCTTCTCGCCTACAAGGAATATTCCAGAAACCTGGTCATTATCAGCCGGCTGATCAACATCTATACCCGGGAGGGGGACAGGAAAAAGGCGTGCGATTACCTTTTGAAGGCCGCAAGCATCGTTGCCGAGAATAAAAACTACGGCAGCGCACGCACCGCACTCAAACGCGTGTTCGCCAGCGATCCTGAAAACGAAAAGGCAAGGGCGCTGCTCGAAACCGTAACCATCTCGGAATGGGAGGATTTCTATAAATCGCCATCCGCCCCCAAAGGGGAAAACTCCCTTCTCGAATCCCTCCACGGCATGTCCATTACCTCTTCCCTCCGGGTGAAACTCACCGAGATCCTCCTGGCCAACAAGCGACCCAAGATGATCGAGTCCCTTTATGCCGATCTGCCCGAGGACCTCGACGACGAACAGATGGAACACCTCCAGAAAGTGGCGACGAAGATCAGAAAGCGCACCTCCTCCTATGAAAATCCCGTGGACGCCCTTCTCCTGCTTGCCGATATCATGGTCAAGCTCGGGGATTACGAACCGGCCAAGCTGGCCCTCGAGGAGGCCATGAAGGCCATTGACGAGGGGGCCCCCTCGGACCGGGCGGAGGAGGTCCGGTCCCGCCTCAAAAACTTCGAGGATATCCTGCTCAAAAAGGAATACCAGCACGCCTGCGCCCTCTTGCAGACGGGGGATTACCAGGCCGCACTGGCCAGCCTCCAGATACCCCTCGAGGCGGGACGCATCAATCCCGAAATCGTGGAAAAAATGATTCATTGCCATTTCAAACTGGAGCAGCTTTCTGAAGCGGCAAAACTCTGCCTGGCACTGGCGGATCTTTATACCGCTCAGGAAAAGTACAACCCCGCCGCCCTGGCCCTTCACCGCGCCCTCCTCTTTCAACCCGGAAATCAGGACACGATCATCAAGCTGATAGAAACCTGCAAATCCATCGGGGACAATGACCTTGCCGAACAGGTGGCTGAACTCGCCCATCGCCAGATCCTGATCGAGTCCCGGCCGGAAGTGAAAGAAGAGCCCCCCCCGCCCCCTGTTCGGGAGAAACCTGCCCGGGAGAAACCCGAGCTCGAGAAACCGCCGGAAACCATTCCTGAAAAGAAAGAAACCACGATTTCCCCCACGAAAGGGGAGGCAGTGGAGGTTCAGTTGCCCATCACACTCAAGTTTTACACCACCAGCACCTCCACCGATCGCATCACCCCGGTCGAGGCTTTAACCACCTCCATCAGCCCGGATATCCTTGTGGTCAACTGCGGCACCATCAAGATTCCCGGAATCCAGGCCGCTTCCATTAATTACGTACTCCAGAACTGCCAGGTCATGGGTCAAGTGACCATTCCGGAGAAGGAAACCCCCGCCCGGATCTTCGGTAAAATCGTTAAAATCCAGAACCGCCGGATCAACAATACTTTTCAAAAGATCGTCACCATCGAGATCCTCGATTCCGATGACGACCAGAAAAGGCCCTTCGATGAGTTCATGGCCAGGCTGTATGCCGGGGAGGTGATTCCTCAACCGGAACCGGAGCCGGCCATGCCCCAGCCCGAAAAAACACCCGGGCAAAAGATCACAAGGGAATTGCTCGTTTCCGTCAGGTTTCTCGATGATTCAGGGGAGGAAAAATCCCCGGATTTTTTCTATGCGAACACCATGGAAATCGCCGAGGATAAACTCACCCTGAATTTCGGGGAACTCATAATCAGCGGAGTCCCCTCCCATTCCCTGAATTATTTCCTGAAAAACAGCATCCTGGAAATGACCATCCCCCTCCCCGAACCCAACCAGACCGTCCGGCTCATGGGACAGGCCAAAAGCGTTCGGAATAAAACGATCCGGGGGAAAAAGAGCAAAATCATCGAGGCGGAATTCTCAGAATCCCCCCCCAGGGACAGGAATGTTTACCTGGATTACATCAAGACGATTCGACGGCAGTAATTCCCCCTGATGACGGAACGATCCCTGAAGGACGCGATCATGAAGGGTTACATACAGGTGTATACCGGAAACGGCAAAGGGAAGACCACCGCCGCCCTGGGTCTGGCCCTCCGGGCCGCCGGCGCGGGGAAAAAGGTGTTTTTCGCACAGTTTATCAAAGGAATGGAATACAGTGAACTCAATAGCATAAAGCGCCTCGCTCCCGAGATTACATTGAAACAGTACGGACGGCGCTGCTTTATATTCGAAAAACCCGAACCCGAAGACCTGGCAGCTGCGGAAAAGGGAATACAGGAGGTCCGGGACATGATTCAATCCAAACAGTATGACATTATCGTCATGGATGAAATCAATATCGCCCTTCATATGAAATTGATCGAACTGAAGGACCTTCTCGACCTGCTCGAAGAAAAGTCCCCCGAAACAGAACTGGTGTTGACGGGGCGATATGCCCCCCCCGCTCTTTTGGAACGGGCCGACCTGGTCACCGAGATGCGGGAGATCAAACATTACTATGAAAAAGGCGTTCCCGCCCGTACCGGCATCGAGAAGTAATCTCCCGACCATACCCCGCAAGCCGCCAGCCGCAAGCCGCCAGCCGCATACGATTTCCACAGTGGATAATTGAATGAAATGGGACGGGCGCCACGATTTCCGGGTTGACACATAAACCCCGTAATGTTCATAAAAGCATATTCTTATATCTCATGAAGCGGTATATTCTGTTTTTTAAGGACCTCAAGCCACGTGTTAACACTCAAGCGGTATGTTTTGAAAGAGCTGTTGGGACCCACAATCCTCGGGCTTCTTTTCTTTACATTCCTCCTTTTTATCACAAAGATATTCCGTCTCGCCGATATCCTGATGAGCGAGGGCGTCGATCCCTCACTGGTGGGAAAGTTTGCCGCCTGCCTCCTCCCTGCCCTCCTTTCCTTCACCATCCCCTGTGCCATTTTAGTGGGGGTTCTGATCTCTTTCGGACGGCTTGCCGCGGATAATGAAATCCTCGCCATCCGTACCAGCGGCATTCACCTTATGAGCGTCTTTCTCCCGATTATTGGATTCGGGGCACTGGTAAGCCTCGGTATGTTGATCATGAATTATTCCCTGCTTCCGAACCTCAACTATAAAAGCATGGACTATCTCTACCAGATCGAATTCCAGCTTTTTAATACCCTCCGGCCCGGTCGTTTTTACGATGAACTCGGTTCCAGCGATACCGACATCACATTTTACTACGGGGCAAGGGACGAGGCCACCGGGGATATGCTCAATATTCACATGAAGATCGTCTCCACCATGAATCAATGGATGGCTGACGCCCCCTCGAGGGAACAGAAGGAAACCCTTCTTCTGGCCAAACGGGGGCGAATCGAAGCCGATGCCGATACCCGCCAGATCCGCTTTTTCCTCAATGACGGCTCATTTCATCCCCTGGCACGGGAAAATCCCTCCCAGAACAACATCCTCTTCTTCAAGGAGATGGTACGGGTGTTCAATCCCTCCATGGATCGTATGAAGGGGGGCGTTTACCAGAAAAAAACCAGGGAGATGACCGTGCCCGAACTGATCGAAAACATCGAGGTCAAAAAGGAAATAAGAATCAAGGACTCCAATAAAAGCCGCGTGGCCCTTCTCCAGCGGTTTTCCAACCCACTGGCCTGCCTCGCCTTTATCCTGATCGGCATGCCACTGGCCATCTATATCAGGCCTTCGGGCAAGTCCGTGGGTTTTGCCATTTCCTTTATCCTGCTCTTCCTCTACTATCTCATGATGAAATGGGGTTCATCGCTCGGTGAAGTGGGCCATCCCCTCACCACGTTGGCCATCTTTTCTCCGAATATACTCCTTGGCACGATTGGGTGCATTATGATTTATTTCCAGACCTTGAAATGAGGTTCATTATGGTGCTTTTTTCTCCATTCCGCAAAAGATTGTTCAGGATTGTTCCCGCAGTTATCTTCCTGATGATTTCGTGCCTTGTCCCGCTGTTATCCTTTTCAGAGGAACTGGATGAAGACGAAGTGGGCGCCGTTTCCTCCAGGGAAATCATACGCCCCCTTCCCCCCGAACCCGAGCCAAAAGAGGAAAAAGTCCCTACCCTCGATACCGGAAAGGCCGCACGGATTCCCTTTCGCATCACCTCCGAGGAATTCCTGGATTATGACGAGGAGAGTAATTTCATATACGGACGCGCCCGCACAAAGGTCTGGTACAGGGACATCTACCTCGAAGCCGATCGCCTGATTTACGACGTCCGCTTGAACGAAGTCCAGGCATATGGGAATATCGTTCTCGAAACCGAAGGCGACGAATATAAGGCCGATTCCCTCTGGTACAGTATGGATAAGGGGCGCGGCGTGGCCTATGGGGCCAGCGGGCGTCGCAGAAACATCTTCATCCACAGCGATCCGGAGGAGAAGGACCTCCCCACCTTCGAACTCATGAGTCAAACCGCGGATCAGAAGCCGCGCGAGGCCCTCTTCCGGAAATCCTCCTATAGCTCCTGCGATTTCCCCGTTCCCCATTATCGCATCCGGTGCAAGGAGATCCTCTTCTATCCCGACGACCGGGTTTTCTTCCGGGGCGCCACGTTCTACATCTGGGAGGTCCCCGTCTTTTACCTCCCCTTCTATACCCGCACCCTGGATGAAAGATTCCCATGGTCGGTCATCGTCGGGTACGATTCCAAGCTCGGGGCCTTTCTCCGGATCGGTTACGATTATCACCACGCCGAATATGAACCCGCCCTGGACGATGAAGGAGACTGGATCAAAAAATCCAGGGGACACCTCAGCGCCCACCTGGATTTCTCCTCCAAGCGCGGGATCGGTTACGGCGCCATATACAAGTATTTCTTCGATTACGGCAAACACCGGGGCATTTTCGATCTCTACCGGATCGCCGATAAACAGCACGATGTGAAGGAATACAGCCACACCGGCGAAACCAGAGATGAGGAGGATTATGCAAGGTGGATCGCACGAATCCAGCATCGCAGCCAGATCACCGACGACATCTATCTCCAACTCGATATCGATGAAATGAGCGATCCCGATATCTATTACGACCTCCTCGACCGGTTCCGGGAAAAAGACCGTTACCGGGTTCCGGAAAGGAATATCCGCGCCGCACTCACACTCCGGCGCGATGCCTATATCGGGCGGCTGCTCTTCCAGATCCGGCACCGGATCGGAAGGGACCGCATCACCAATTACGCCTACCCGGGCGACAACGACCCCGATTACGACCTCAATCCCTATCGCGACGAGGATGTCGACGATGAAGAGGGATATCCCAGGGACCGCTACGGCCGCGTCTCAGAACGAATGCCACAGCTCACCTTCTCCACAAACTACCTGAAACTCGGCGGCTCCAATTTCTTCACCTATACGGACCTCAATATCATCAACAACCTCGACAAGGGGCTCAACACGGTGGATGACGGAGACGATGCCTGGGTGAGGGGCATGGACCTCTACCAGGCCCTCCTCTATCGATGGCGACTCGCCCGGAATTACACCCTCACGGCCCGGCTCGGGGTCGGGGCCTCCTTTTTCCAACGCGAAAACTACGACTTCAGCTATGACTTTCCGCCCGGTACCGTGTTCCCCTACGATCTCCCCTATCACAGGGGAGGACTCACCTTCCTCGATGAAGACACCTTCATCGTGGGACGCCGCCACTATGACGATAATGGAAACCTGATTACCACAATGGAGGAACTCGAGGACTGGAGAAAGGCCAGCCTCGACGATGTGAAAAAGTACTACCTTTACTCCGACCTGATGCTCTATTTTTACGCCCGTTTCACCGATTACTTTCACGGGTGGATCCGGTACGATCTCCGCGAGGGAACCGATGACTCCCTCGGGGAATTCTACGAATCTCTGGGCGATGTCTCGTTCCGGCAGGACCTGTACAACTTCCGCCTCCCCGAACACTGGATCAGGGCCGGACTCCGCCTCTTCTTCCGATACCCCAACCTCAGCACCTACCTGAGCGGGGGGTACAACCTCCAGGGCGGCGACGATATCTATGCCAATGAGGAACTCTATTTCGCCGCCATCGGTATGAACTACGTCAATAACGCCGAAACCTTCACCTTCGATACCTCCGTACGTTACTCCGGTCGCCAGGAGTACGACCCCTCGGATCCCTGGGAAGATCAGGTCGATTATATCTACGGAGTCATGAACGCCCAGTATATGCCGCTCAGCCGGATGTGGTGGACCAGCCTCAATATCGCAGGGCATAAAAACCTCGGGAATGACCACGATGACGACGACAACGATGACAGCTTCGACGAGTACGACACCGAGTTCAACGTCCTGGGCATCCTCGGGGGCAAAGTCGGCCCCAAATATACCGTGGAGGGCCAGGTCCAGTATAAAAACCGGGTGGAAGGGAGCGGGATCTCCGATATCCGCGCCATCATAAAACGCGACCTCCATGATTTCATCGCCTCGGTTATGATCGGACTCAAGAGAGATCTCACCGAGCAAGACGACGATGACGACGACGATAAAAAAGGCGGGGAGCTGCAACTGGATACCCAGTTTACCCTGGAATTCAAATCGCCCTACAGAAACGCCCCCATCGGGGCAGCCACCATAAAAACCCTTGCCGATCGAATGAAAGAGGCGGAAGTGGCAGGCGACGAGGAATTCCCCACCCTCTTTGTCGATCGTTGACCGCATCGCCAAAATCCCTTCCAGAGGAACGGACAAGATGAGTATTTGCGTCATCGGAGGCGCCGGATACATTGGGAGCGTCACCACGGAAAAACTCCACGAAGCCGGTCGCGAGGTCGTGGTTTACGATAACCTCTCCAGGGGCCATCGCGATGCGGTCTGTCCGGATGTCCCCCTTGTTGTGGGAGATCACGGCGACCAGGCCCTCCTGGGAGACACCCTGAAGCGTTATTCCTGTTCCGCCGTCATGCACTTTTCCGCCCTGAGCCTGGTGGGCGAGTCGGTTCGAAAACCCCTCGAATATTACGAAAATAACGTCGCAAAGGGGGGCTCTCTCCTCAGGGCCGCCCTCGAGGCCGGGGTGAAACACTTCATCTTCTCCTCCACCGCCGCCGTATACGGCCGGCCACGTTCCATCCCCATCCGGGAGGATGATCCCCTTCTCCCCACCAATCCCTATGGAAACACGAAACTCGCGTTCGAGCGTCTTCTGAGGGACGTCGAGGGGGCCTCGGGTCTCCGGTCCGTCTCCCTCCGGTATTTCAACGCCGCCGGGGCCACAAGGGAAAGAGGGGAACATCACAACCCCGAAACACACCTGATCCCCATCCTCATCCAGACGGCCCTTGGAAAAAGAGAGATGGTCCAGGTTTTCGGCAACGATTACGATACGGACGATGGCACGTGTGTGAGGGATTACATCCACGTTTCGGACCTGGCCGGCGCCCATATCCTGGCCCTGGAGCATCTCGAGGGGGGTGGGCACAGCGAAATCTTCAACCTGGGAAACGGCAGGGGCTTTTCGGTTCTGGAGGTGATCGAGACCGTCCGGAAGGTGACGGGAAAAGACATTCCTCACCGGATCGCGGATCGACGGCCTGGGGATCCCCCCGTTCTTGTGGCCTCCTCGGACAGGATCCGCCGGGTCCTCGGTTGGAGCCCCCAATATCCCAAGCTGGAGGACATTGTATCCACGGCCTGGCAATGGCACCAGAGCCACCCGGAGGGATACGGCCCTTAAACTCCCGGAAATCCCAAAAAAATCTTGACGATAACCGGAAATTGTCCCATTAGGATAATGTTAGGATTTTGAAGGGAATTTGTGTCCTTCTACGGCCAAAAATTTGAGGCTGGGCAGGCGGGATGATATACGGGCGCAAAAAAAAGAGAAAAGGGTTTACAGCCCTCGAGATTATCGTTGTCCTCCTGATACTCTCCATCTTTTCCACGTTTGCCATACTCTCCTACAGCTCGTATCGCCGCCAGGCCCGCATCAAACAGGCGGCCCGAAGCGTGGAATCCTCACTCTCCACGGCACGGGCACTGGCCATTAACCAGAATTCCAACTACCAGGTCTGCTTCAGTATCGATGACGGGCATTTCTGGATCGACAAGCTGGACCGGCGGGGGAGAGTCGTAAAACCCAAGGTGATGGGAGTCAATTGGCTGCCGGAGGGAGCTCTGTTGTCCGAAATCAGAAAAAACAGCCTCTCCTACTATTCCGGCATTATCCCCATCCTGTTTCGTCCCAACAGCTCATCCGAGTATACTTCCATTTACCTGATCGGGGAAAACATGGATGGCGGGTTAAATGAGAATTACTATACGATTCGCATCTACCCATCCACGGGTCTTCCCCACACTTATCGGAATCAGAGAAAGTAATGCTGAGAAGGATTTATGAAGAAATCCGCAGGAAGAGGTTGGCCAGGATCAACCCGGGGAAAGTCACCCCGTTACCCGAAAAGGGGATATTCCCTCCTCGAGGTGCTGGTGAGCGTCGCCATCCTCCTGGCCGGAATCCTCTCGATCATTAATTTCTTCCCCCTGGGACTCAAGGCCCAGAGCAGGGCCGGCGATATCTCCCGGGCCGCACTGCTCGCACAGATGAAGGCTGAGGAAATCCGGCGCGACGGCGATCGCGCCGAAAGACTCCTGAACGCCATCCGCGCACTCAACACACCCTCGGATATCATCACCTTTCCCAGTCACCCCAAATTCGCCTACTGTTTCTGCGGGATTTCACTGATCGATCCCAGGGATGACCCGGACGACCCACGCGACGATCACGGCGTGGCCAGGGTGATTGTCATGTACAGCCTCGAATACCGGGGTTCGAACGAAGTACTCTACGAATTGCGGTTTGATAAATGAGACGACTCTTCAGACATTGCATCCTTCACGAAACCCGCCGAAGGGCTCCCCTCCGGGGGGTTACCCTCATGGAAATGCTCGTGGCCATCACCATCTCCGGCATCTTTCTCGCCGGGGTCATGGAGGCCTTTATTTACATGATACGGACCTCGGAAAACGCCGAGGCCAAACTCGAGGCCGTCACCAACGCACGTGCGGCCCTCGAACGCATGTCCATGGAAATCAAGGCGGCCCGGATCGATCCCAGGCGGCCCATACAGTTCTTTCACGGACTGAGCGTGGATCTCTCCCATGGGGACGCCATGGATAACGACGGCGACGGGGTGGTGGACGAGGAAATTCGCAATGCCGAGGACGACGACCGGGATTATGTCCTCGCCTCAGACGATTATCACGTGAATTTCGGAAGCGGGCTCCTCGAAAGAAGCGGCCTGATCAACCTCCCCGACCTCGGGGACGGCCACGTGGACGAAGACTGCCGCTTCTCACGCGATACCCTCGAGTTCCGCACCTTTCCCGATCCCGAAAATCCGGGCTTCCGGGAGAAAACCATACAGTACGAGGTCGGAATCTTCGACAATCAATCCAACGTCCTGATTCGGCGGGTGATCTACAATCCCACGGACCCCGCAACCAGCTACCAGGAGGAAGACCCCATCGCCTTCAACGTCCTCTCCCTCAGCTTCCTCTACTTCGATCCCAACCGCATCCCCATGTACTGGATCAGCGAGTGGGACTCCCTGTATGCACCGTTGTTTCCGGATCCCCAGATCGAACTCCCCGTGGCGGTTCACATCCTTGTGACCGTTTACGCGGGCACCGAACCGTTCGAGGAATACCAGCCGGGAAGCCCGGTGGAAACCATAACCCTTGAGACCGTCGTGAATATCGAACAAGTGTTGAAAGATGAACGTTATCAAAACCTCAAATAGAAATTCGATCTTTCCCGGATCGAGGAACGGGACCCGGGGCTCCACCCTGATTATCGTCCTGATCATCCTGTCGATCCTCGCCCTGGTGGCCGCCACCCTCTCCTTTACCTCCCGCCTCGAGGTGATCTCGTCCGCCAATTTCGCGGAAGGCACCCAGGCCCGCATGGCCGCCGCCACAGGTGTGGAATCCGCACTCGGGGTCCTTCCCCTGGACACCCCCTACACCGGGTATACCCAGGCATGGGGACTCAAGGGAACAGGAAGGGGGCGCGCCTTTCACCTGGATCATCTCTCCGAACTGAGCATCATGGACGAATCGGCCAGGTTGAATATCAACGCAGCTGATCAAAAACTCCTCGAAAACGCCATCGCATCCATCCTCAAAGCGGCGGATCTCGATCCCTCGCCGGCCCCGATCCTTGCCTCCGAAATCATCGATTATCGCTACGGACCCGACGGCAAACCCGGGGTGGCCGGGAAAGACGACGACGGAGACAGCAGCTTTTCCAATCTGACATCGGACGGCATCGATAACGACGGCGACGGACTTGTCGACAACCCCGAGGAAATCCTCCTCAGTGTGGAACAGGACGGCATCGACAACAATCAGAACGGCTCCGTCGATGACGGGTATGACGGCATCGAGTACGACGGACTCGATAATGACGCAGACGGCAGCATCGACGAAAAAAACGAGGGCGTCGACGAACCGGACGAATTCCTCTCCGATCCCTCGGGCACCCCTCGAGGCGACGATCAGCCCTTTTTAAACGTGGCGGAAATCAGAACCCTTCCCTCCATGACCGACGATATTTATAATGCCCTCAAACCATACCTCACCGTTTATTCCGCATGCGATCCCGTTTATTCCCTCGGCAGCTTTGCCGTCGATAAAATCAACGCCAATACGGCCACGGCACGCGAAATCTTCGAAGCCCTCAGCCAGCGCTTTCCGGATCTCGACGAAAACCTCCTGAAGCAGTTCGCCGTTAATATCGTGGATGCCAGGGATTCCGATTCCAACCCCGCCAGCCTCCCCGGATCTCAACCGGACATGCCCTTTTTAGGCATCGAAAAAACACCCTTTATCAACGAAGTCTGGCCCGATTCCGTGACCGACGATGTGGATGGCGACGATGGACAGTACATCGAACTCGTCAACCCCTACGAGGAAGCCCTCTCCGTGGATGGCTGGAAACTCGAAATCGTTGGAAGCCATGTTTACCTCTCCGGCCAGATCTCCCCGAAGGGATTCCTGATCGTTACGGACGACTACAACAACGCAAACGATCCCACACCCGAGGATGAGCTCGACGGTTACGGGAGCCTTTACGATATCTTCGGGGTGGTCAGGGGGGGGAGTGCCAGAAGGATCGTCGAAAAGCGGGAACTCGAAATCCCGAACGTCAAAGGGCTCATACGTTTGTACAACCGGGACGGCGCACTCGTGGATTACTTCTCATACATCGGGGGATCCTTCAACGGGGTGAGACGCAGCTTTCAAAGGGACGATCCCCGGGTGCGGTATGCCTCCTGGACCTTCTGTACGCCCCTCAAGAAAAACCTGAATTACCTCAAATCCAGCTCCGTAACTCAAATCTCAGCACCCTTTCGAGTCCGCGACCGGCTGTTCGAGAGCCCCGTGGATATCATGGACGTTTTCGCCGGGTACGCCAATCATCCCAGCTCGAACAGCTCCCTCGTCCCCACCCGACCCGGAAGCTTCTGGTCCCTGCCCCGGATCGAATCCTCCGGTCGAACCGAGATCGGTCTTCGACTCGTGGATCTTTTTACGGTACGATCGAGAAACCGACTCAGCGCCTCCACCATCCTCGAATCCCTCGGTCGTGTGGATGAGGACGATTATTACCGGATACTTCAGAAGCAGCGGGAGCCGGAGTATGTCTTCGGCAGGATCAACATCAACACCGCGCCCCCGGAGCTGCTGGCCGCCATTCCGGGTTTGGAGGCTGGTTTCACGGAAAAAATCGACAAATACCGTTACGAGTGCGAGGAAAAGGCCATCCGGGGGGATGCGAAATCCTCCGTGGTTCCCTTTAAAAACGTCACCGATATCGTCTATTTCGCCCTCGATTATTCCTCCCGGGAAAAGGGAATGAAGGGACAAAGCCGCGAGCAGATCCTCGAGAGGTTCAGGCAAATCCTTCCCTGTGTAACCGTCCAGTCGAGGACTTTCACGATTTTTTCCGAGAACCGGTATCACTATCCCAAGAGAGACAGCTCGTCCACGGATAAGATCCGTCAACCGGCCCGTTCCGTGGTTCGTGCCGTGGTTCACGTCACCCGCGAGGGCTCCCCCC
>Ga0272444_10001347_pt1 | contig 23774 bp, 8 predicted proteins | sample SSMForm13_FD_201033 | JGI IMG/M metagenome (GOLD analysis project Ga0272444, IMG submission 201033) | Marine sediment archaeal communities from Little Sippewissett salt marsh, Falmouth, MA, United States - SSM-Form-13 | ecosystem: Environmental > Aquatic > Marine > Wetlands > Sediment ...
AGCACGTGACCCGACGTCGAACAGGCCAATTTCCGTCCTTTCGCCGTTAATCTCGCGATACTCGAATCGATGGCGTACCAAGACTTGTCGCCGTCGGTGTGCAAGCAACGAAACACGCCGACGGCGGTCCCTTCTTCGAGCAGCAAACTGAGCAAATCCGCTATCTCGGTATCGGACACGCCTGGGATAGCAAGCACCCGCCGGGCCCAAGTCAACTGCCAGGGTTGTTGCTGCCCCGCCCCACCGATATGCAGGAAATTGTCGTGGTAGCGGTCGCGATCAGTCACGATCAAGTGAGGTCGATAGCGTCCGCCAAGCGGGTAGGTCTCCCGGCCGGGCACGACACGACCAAACGGATGTTTTCCCCAATAGTTCTGGCGGGCATAGCTGTCCATGTAGGGGTGATAGAGCCCGCCGCGCTCACGCTGACGGTGCAGGATACCCAGCAGCCAGATCGTGAGTTGATCGCCATCAACGCCTTCAAGGGCAGGACTCACGCCAGGCAATCGCTCGCGTAGTCGCGAAACGAGATCCTCGAGAACGACGTCGTCCCAAGCCAACGTGGCACTGGCATGCAGCTCCATCGTCCGGCCATGGGTAAGCATGAGGCTGAATTCGCTGTTTGCTTCCCAGTTGAGGCGCTCCACGAAATCACGACGCAAGCTGGCCGATGGCGTTTGTGCTGTCGGATGATTACGCAGCGCAAGATAAGGCCCATACTCGCGCAGGTCAGGCGGAATCAGCGTCGCCATGACCTCACGGACAGATCCTGGGCGTCCCGGCTGCGGCTGAGACCAGTAAGCGATCAGCCGCTCTCCCACCTCCTTCAGAGGCACTCCGGACGGCCCGGCATCATCGATGACATGCTGCAAGGCTGTCCGAAACGTGAAGTGATAGGTGCGCGCAGAGAAGAATCCCGCTCGATGACTGGCGTCCTGCACACTGTCGGTGAAGGCCAGCAGCTTCGGGTCATTGTTCAGGATCGAGCCAAAGACCTCGTCGATCGCCACGCTGGCTGTCGTGGCCGCACGGGCGCCGAGAAACATCAGGCCGCCCTCGGCACCACAGTGGGGGCAGCACTTCACTCCCACCCATTGTCCATTATGGTCGAGCTGCCGAGGTGCATACGCGACTTTGACCGGAAACGTCGGCTCACCCGTTAACGGACCGGGACCCGGCCCCTCCCGAACGACCAGCTCGGTAGGGGCCAGGTACGAGCGAGTAACCTCCAGCTCCTGTTGGCCGCCACCCGGCAGCGGGTCATCATCTTCCTGCCAAGGGCTAATGACAACGAGGTACCGCGAGGGATGGCGCTCAAAACCCCAGCCTTCATAGATTTTTTGGGGGTCATCATCCAGTGCAAAGCCACGCGCATTCTGCTGAACGATCGTGTCCTGTTCGGGGTCATGCAGTGCCACCCAGGCCGATTCACCGCACTCGGGGCAATGCACTGTCGGTAGCTGCTTGCGCTCCGGCAGGGTGTCATCAAGCCAGCTAAAGGCGATATCGGGCGACACAATTCGGCCAATGCGCCGTAACTCTCTCACCCAGAATTGCACCTGCGTAGGCACCAATGGAAATGCCCGCCCCGACCGTAGCTCGCGTGCATGTGCCAGCAAGGCGAGGAATCCCATCAGTACCAATCCGCGCTGCTGGTGGTCCCCGGCGTCACGGAAAATGAAATCTTCAGTTGAAAGATCCCGGATCAGATCATTCCAGACTACAGATCCATCCGCGGTGGCCTTTAGCAGCGCGTGGAACATTGGCTGGGTACGAACCCATTCCCCGAGCACCAAACCCCAAATCTCTTCTGAGCTGAACCTCCCAGATTCGAGAAGGTTGGCTGGGCCCGCGGCTGTGGCATTGGCTCGGTCCTGTATCCGTCCGAGCCAAGGATCATCTTCAGGAACTGGAAAACCTGGCGCGCCAAAGAGCGGACAAATCCGGTGCGCGTAAGCCTGTGCGGTTTCCTTCTCGATCGGTTGGCAATCCTCCGCACCCGCTAGGAAAGCATCCTCTTCCGCACGGCGGGTGATCTCCTCAACCCTGTAGCGGTCTTCATCGATCACCGCGTCGTTGTCGATTTTTTCTTCAAATATCCGACTGGCAAACTGGCAAAGCCGGTTGATCGGGTCCATTGCCTTCTCATCGTCAACTTCGCCGGCGATGGTCGCGCTCGTACCCACAACGCAGAGTTCGCCTGGTGCCAGCTCAAACCGGGCTTTCAGCCGCCGAATAAGGCAAGCGACATCCGCACCCTGTGCACCGTCATAGGTGTGCAGCTCATCGAGCACGAGATACCGCAAAAGATCCGGGTGCTCGATATTGTGCCGCCAGATCATCTGGTCCTTAGGACGCAGCAGCAGATAGTCGAGCATCTTGTAGTTGGTCAACAAGATGTCGGGAGGACTGTCCTGCATAGCCTCCCGGTCGGTGATTGCGGTGTAAGTTGGCTTGGCGTCAGGGGAAGACGCCGGGATCAACTGCACCTCTCGATAGGTCGTTGCCGCCGTGCCTTCGTGATCTTCCTGCCCAGGCTGCATGCGCCCCGTGTAGAGCCCAACCCGTACAACGGCCTTGCGCCGGGTTCCGCCGTCGATGTTCACCTGCTCCGACAGCAGATCCGACGTAAGTATCTCTTCGGCAAAACGGCCTGCCTGATCGGCCGCCAGCGCATTCATCGGGTAAAGCACGATGGCCTTGATACCGTCCTTCCGGCCAGCGCGGTGCTCGCGGAGACAATGATCGAGTACCGGGAACAGGAAACACTCCGTTTTGCCTGATCCGGTGCCTGTCGTCACCAGCGTATGTCGTGGCTTCTGATCTTTGGTCGTCAACCGCTGCCAAGACCGCCACTGATGCCGAAACGGCATGAAAGGAATCGGCAAATCGAAAAAACGTTCGCCCGAATCTGCCGCAAGGCGGAACGGACGACGAAGCTGCAGCCAAGGCCCCTTGAAGAGCCCATTATCCGGATCGAGGAAAAACCGGCGCAATGCCTGCTCGACCGCCGGATCGCGCATGTGAAACGTCGCCTCCAGATAGTGGAGGATCTGTTTTCGTACTTCATGTGCAAGTGTTGCGGGTAACAAGATGCTCTCTCCGTTTAGCCCGCCAAGAACAATTTAAGTGAGGAACCCGCATCATCACTCTGTTCAAAGCCCCCTGTCCCTCCAAGGTGCTTTCGCCGTTGGACAGCCAAGATGGCCAAGCCTTGTACCTGTGATCTCATCTGCATTGATGCCGAATTGTTGGTTGTAGAGACCATCACGCATCACACCTCTGGATATGGCCAAATCTCCCTGGCCTTGGCGGCAAGCGCTTTTCCTCGTTCACGGATTGCCTGCTCATCCCAGTCCGCCGAGTCGTGGAAATAGCGATTGAGATTGAGCTTGCTGTATTTGAGCAACTCCGGGCGTTTGGTTGACCAGGCGCTGTTGGACAACGCGGGATTCAACTTGCCCGTGATCAGGGTCAGGTTGCCCAAGGTGTGGAGGCGCTCGTTTCTGGCGAGGGATTTTTCCTGGATCTCGACCTTGTCTGTCGGGTCATCCAGGTCCAATGGCCAATTCTCCTGCCAGTTCTGGGGCAGGACGTGCTCGATCGTCAGCCCATCGGGCAAGGCCAGTGATTCGCTCTTGCCGGTTTCGAACGCGCGGTCGAGTGCCGCCAGCACGGCGCGCACCTTGTACTGGGCCAGTTGGCTGTAGATCGGGTAGTCGAGAAGCGCTCGCTCGAGTTCGTCATCAGTCGGGAACTTAGTGCTCTCGCCCTTAGCCCTGAGGAAAAACTCGCTCACCGTCCGGGCCGATACCTCACCAGCACGCTCCACCGCCTTGAGCAGCTCGAGAAAGAACCTGTTGTAGTTCTTGGGTGTCAGGCGACAGACCATGCGACGAATCAAGTAGGACTCCAACAAGACCAGAACCTGGTCCAGTTCCTCCGGATTGGTCTTTTCCAGCGCATCGAGCGCCATTAGCAGGAACGGATAGACGGTCGCAGTATCCACCGCTTCGAGGCGCTGCAGGAACAGTTCCAGACGTGACCCCGCCGCCGGAGCATAGAAGGTTTTAAACACCTTGCCAAAACGATTCAGTCGGATCAGGTGGTCACCGCTGGTTTTCGGCGCGGGTTGGCTGGACCAGCTCGGTGCCTCGTAATTCTCTGCGTAGAACTTGAAAATGTTGAAGATGTGCGAAACCTTGACCTCGTCCAGGGTGCTGAGGGTCAAGTAGTGCTGCATGAAGATATCGATGCGCGGACGGCTGAGGCGGCCCTGCTTGATCTCTTCACGCCAGAAGTTGCTGTCGAATTCTTTCCAGTAGGTGTTGTAGAGCTTCTCCACCTCCTCACCCGACGCGCTGGCTCGGTGGAACAGGTAGTTCTTGATCAGATCGCCCGGCAGCAACTGCGTGCCACGGGCATTCAAGGTCTCAAAGATCACCTGCGCCTCGTCATCCTTGTCCAGGTCGATCACCACGACCAACAGATGGGCGCGCACGATCTGCCAGAGCGCCTCGAGCCGGTCGTCCTCCGAATACTCGGGTGATTCGTCGAATTCCTCGTCCAGCTCGCCTGCAAACCAGGATTCGAGCATTTTGGAGAAGTACAGATAGGCTTCCGGGATATTGTGAGACTGCTCTGCCAGGCGACCGTGAAATATCCATTCCTCGTTGAGTTTCTGGGGTGAGCCACACCCATGGGTCAGCTTGTAGGCTTCGCGATCACAGTTGGTCGGCCAGACCTTATACACCTCGTCCTCTTGGTCGATGCGAGATGCTTTGTTCTCCACCAGGTCGGTGAAGCGCTCCACATATTTGTCCACGCCCAGTCGGACACATTGGTCGCGTATCGCCAACAACAGTATCTGCAGCGTGGTCAGGCGCTGCTGGCCGTCGATGACCTGGCGAGCTTCGATAGACCCGGTCGTGTTACTGATCTGTTCGAACACAACAGCGCCGAGAAAGTGCGGATGGGCCCGGCCATGAGCCAGATACCGGTCTAGCAGGTTCTGAAAATCATCCCAAAGCGGTTGCCAGTTCACTTCCTCCGTCCAGACATAGGGCCGCTGGAACAGCGGGATCTGGTAGCTGATGGTCTGGTCAAAGATCCGTTCGAGGTTTCGGGTGTTGGCTTCCATGGCTATTATTCTTCGGCTTGCAGGCGTTGTTGAAAGACTTCGTAGGCACGGCGATAGTCTTCGATGCGATCGACCGGGGCGAAGGGCGGATAGAAGGTTTTTGTGACCGTTTGGTTGCCGTTGTCGATGGTCCAGTTCACGGTGACCGGTGAGGTACTATCGTGGTTGATCAGGGCATCGCGGAGTTCCTTCGCTCCTGCGTCTTTTCGGGTAGTGTTGGGCAGGCGGCGGCCCTTGGCATCGTATCGGTCAGCCTCTTCGTAGGCTTTCATGACCGGGAATTGAACAGTGTAGATCTGGATCAGTTCCTCTAGTGTGAGGCCGAGCGACAGGGCGACCAAAACATCAATTTCAAGCAGGGCCTGACGGCGGCAAAAGTCTGTGCGCAGCGCGCAGCCGCGCTGCCACACCTTACCGACTGATGACCACGCCGAACTGGTGTCGATGAGTAACCTCGGGTCCGCTACTGCCCATTCTTCTGCGTGCATCTCGGGATCAAACTGAGCAGCCCACAAATCGGAATAATGTGAAGTGACAGCGGAGAGCCTTAGGACACGGAATCTCAGTGGCTTTTCATAATTTCCTCTAGGGAAAGGCAAAGACTGGATTACGTCTTGTAGTAAGTTTGACTTTCCTGCCACTCTAAGGCAGAAATCAAAGCACAAAGAACTTGCGAGTCCTACAAACAAAACCAAGTCGGACTCTTCCTGAAAAATTAGACTAAAAACACCAAAAATATGTGATGCGCCCGGCGGCATCAATGAAGGAATCAAAGTTCTTTCATTTGCTGGCTGCACCATCTTTCGATTCACATATCGGTAACGTGTTAAGACCGGCTTCGGAAGAGCAAGGTGTTCGATATCATCGGGCCGACCCTGCGTCACAATGATGTTGCGCGGCCAAACGGTAGAGAGTTCTTGATCTCGCTGCGATAGATTAATACGCAACAGATCAATGGCAGATTCAACATCACCCTGCCATTCTGTAAAGTATGCGAACTTGCGTGCGGTTGCTGCACCAGGCGATTTTTGATCAACACCATAACGTTGTAGCGATTCCCCGAGCAGTGTTTCGTAGGCGGACACTTCGGCATCGCTCACCGGCCAAAACCCTCCCTGCCCGTTTTTAGGCTTGCTCGGTTTTGGCCATTCAGGGATGGCTTTACGAAACTCGTTCAGGTCACCGTCACTTCTCCCTGGCCGATAAACAGCTCTAGGCAGGTAGTCTTCAGAGATTTCTGTGAGGTCTATATCGTCATAATGGCTCTTGTCAGTACACGAGGTTCTTGCAGTCTTGTTTAATGGCACACCGACGGAAAAATGCGGTCCAGAGATCACCCATTCGTCGGCTGAGCTTGGCTGGAAGCTGGGATTGTCCTGGCGAGTGATAATGCCGTCGCGCTGAGCATAGGTTTCGTCAAACATCACGGTCGCTAAGTATCGACCCTTGAGATCGCCAAGACGTTGGGGCACGGCTGCGAACTTCTTCAGCACCTTTAGCAGCGGATAACTATGGACCTGCGGCAACCGAGCTCGCATGGGCGGTGTCTCGCTTTCCTCGAAAAGCTGGGCGAATAAAGCCAACTCGAGCCGCGTGATGGTCAGGATTCGTTGCATGTGGCCGCGCAAATCCCATTTTCCATCAGAATTCTTAATCCCCGGAATAGGGTCCGAATTCAAATGATGCGAATGGCTGGCCGATATTGTCTTTGGATCGAAAAGATTGAAGATCGCTATAAACGAGGTTGCAGATTTTGGCGCCCCGTATACATTGATACTGTATGCATTTCGGTCACCAATTTCAGCAAACAACATTAGTTGGTTCTTGAATTGGTAGTGTGCCAGCATCCTTCGGAAGTATTGCGCCCGGAACACACCCCCCTTTGGGTCATCGAACACCCCTTCTGGATGCAGCAATCCCGCAATTCCTTCTTGGCCTAGCAGGCCCCAACTGCGCTCTATAAAGTTTTTATAGAGGTTAGTTTGCACTCCAGCCAGCGCAGGATAGAGCGTGCAATCATTGAGAAAGACACCAATCCCTATACCCTGCTCGAACGCATCTCGATAGCTGTAACGACGATCTTCAGGCTCTAGCAACCTTGGGCGTTGTCGGTTGTAAGTCGCAGACTTAGCATCACGTACGCCGAGCAATGGCTCATACTCAGCAAGTAGAGTGGCGTCATTCCACTTGACCTTAATCCACGGCGGATTCCCGAACATCAGATCAAAGCCCTGCGGTGTCGGCAACTGCTCGACAGCAGGACCCAGCACCTCGGTAAATACCAGCTCCCAGTGATGGAAAGGCTGCCGGGCAGCCGCAGCGCGTGCGACGCCGAACCATGGCACCGCACCTGCCAATTGGGCCGCATCCGGCAGCTCACCCTCGACGGCCACGAACAAGGCCGCCAAGTCGATCTCCTCGCCCAGTTGAATGTCCAACATGCCACGCGTGGCGGCATCTGCCACACCCACACCAAGCAGCACCTCGGCGGCCGCGAGCCAAGCGGTACGGCTCGGCAACTTGTCAGCATCATCCAGCGGCCAGAAATACAGGCTGCACCAGGCATCCATCAGCAGCTTCAGGCGTTGGAACGACCCCGACTCCGCCTCGATCCGTTCCTTGATGGATTCCTGCCCTGCCAGACTCGGGCCTTCGTTGTTCGGGATACCGTTGGGCCAGACACTGGCCACACAGCGCGTCCGTTCCAGGCCCTTGGCCCGATCACGCGCATAGTCTTCCCACAAGGTATCGATGCGCTCACAGATCTGCCGGGCCATGGCGAGCTGCTCAGCGGTCCACTTCTTTTTGACCTGCTTCTTTTTCCACTCCGCGATGGCCTTGCACTCGCCAGGCCAGAAGCTTTTCATCAGCTTGTCGCGCGCGGCCGGGGCCATGTCTTCGTCCCAGACCAGGAAGTGGTAGACCTCGTCTGGCTTGCGCTGCTCGCCCGGTGCCAGTTGGCGCGGGGCCTCGGCATCTTTGCCGTAGAACTTGCCCTGGATAAGCTGGTCTTTGCTCCAGACCGCGCGACGCGCCCCGATCAGGCTGTTACCGGCACGCAGGCGCAGACCGAACCAGGGAGTCGCGCCGCTGCGATAAATATCCGGCTCGCCATTCTCACCGGTCTGCACCTTGAGACGGTGGATACTGGCTAGCCAAAGCGACAGCGCGCCCAATTCGACCGCGGTCGGGTTGAGGTCCACCCCGTAGAGGTTATGCACGGCCAGGTAGTGCATCACCCGGCGGCGCTCGTCCTCGTAGTCGCTCGGATCGATGTTGCTGCCGACCTGTTTCTGCTTGAGATCGAGGTAACGGTCGGCCAATTGGCCAATGGCCTCGACCAGGAAAGCGGCCGAGCCCATTGCCGGTTCGCAGACGGTGAGCTTGAGGATCTCGTCCGCTTGGTCTGGCCCAAAATCCTTAAGGCGTTCTTTCAGCGTCTCGCGCACCAACGCTTCGGTCAGCACCGATGGCGTGTAGTAAGACGCACTGCCCTCACGGTCGATGCCGTTCAGGTGCAGGATGAACTCGCCGGTCTTGTAGATGCGTGGCTGTTGGGTACGGCGCTCGAGTACCACCTCGCCGGGCTTGAACTCTTCGAGCCGCTCCTTGGGCACAAACCAGGTCGGCAGCTTCGGGTCGATGTCGTCATCGAAGACCGGCTTGCCATCTTTGGGCTTCTGCAGCACCTCGATCAGGTCTTCCTTGGCGAAAAAACCTTTGTACGAAAGCAAACCCTCATAGACCGAGCCGAGCTGGACGATACCCAGTTCGGCATAGTTGATGCGCCCGACCTGACGACTGCCCTGGCCGGTACCCAGGCTGAGGGCACGGATCACCCGGTGCAGTACCCGGTTCGCGGGCTTGACGCGATTTAGTAAGGGCGTGGCCGAGGGCGCGAACAGGGTGGCGATCAGCGGCTCGACGATAAAGGTCTTGGCATAGCGGCCTTCGAGCCTTTGCCTTTGTTCAGTGCGTTGGGCTGTGACGAGGTCGAGTCCCGGCTGGCTTGGCGCTCCGAGCAGATCCCCCTGCTCCGGAATACCGGATCGCCAGGGCGCATCGTTGACGGCATTCCCAGCAGACTCCGCTTCCGGATGAAATCCTTCGTGAATCAGCCGGAACAGGCGCTCGAGATGTTCGGCGTAATAGGTGCCGTTCTCCGCACTAGTGCCCGGTTCGCCACGGTCGGCCAGATCGCGCAGGGCTTCGATGCTGTAGCCCAGGCGGTAGACCTCGTGACTGATAGGCAGAATCCCGAGCTCGCCACCACGCGCCTCTGCATAGAGGCAAAACAGGATGCGGTAGACGTAGACGAGGGCCTCGTGTCGGAGTTTTTCCGCAGTGATCTCGCGCGATCCGTCCGGCAAGGGGTCTTCCCGCTCGCTCAATTGCCGATAGCCAAGACTTTTTGCGCGTCGTGCCTCGACCCAGCCGTTGGCAATCTGCTCGATGGCCTCGCGAACCGCTGCCTGAAGCTTGGCGGACACCCCGTGCGTGCTCTTGAGACTGCCTTCCCGCAGCCGCTCGTGGAGCACCGTGTCGGACTCGCCACCCGGCGCCAGCGTATCGGCCGACAACAGCGCCGCTATGGCCTCGAAGGTCTTTGGCTGTTTGCGCGCATAGGCGTCGTCGAGGTTGATATAGAGGTAACGCCCCTGTGCGTAGGTGTGCGCGTCGAGCAGATAGACACGGCTACCGGACAGCAACAGCATCCAGCGCGGGCGATCCTCTTGCTTGAACAAGGTCGCGATAGCCTTTTCCCAAGTCGCATCAAGTACCGGCCATTCGGATATCGGAACACTGCCGGACTGCACCGGCAGTTCAAGGGGCTCCTCATCCTGTTCACCGCCACTGAGGCAAAAAGGCGTTTCCGCAATCAGCAACCAGGGCTGGTTGTTACGATGCAGCCGCAGCAGTGCGGGCAGCACGCGCTGTTCGGTATCCAGCTCCAGATTCAGTGGTTCGGCTGTATATCCGAGCGCCTCGAGTACCCGGCTGTGCCAAGCTGCCAACTCATCGCTTGCTGCTTTTGCCCGTAGCAGAGGGTCGGGGAAATCCAGGGCCTGCGTCTTTGCCCGGAAGTATTCGTCGGACAGCGATTGCAGCCGCCGGGGTACGGATTGTGAGCCCAGCTCTTTCCAGGCTTTAACTTGATCCGCGATGTCCTTGGCAAACTGCTCGGCAAGGTAGTGGGCAGCGTAGTACTCGCCAACGTTCTGGATAGCCGTATCGAGGGACATCAGCGCACACCTTCGATGGCCAGCACCAGTCGTGTGCTTGGCTCGTCCGTGGCGCGCAGGTAGTTATCCTTCCAGTCATCCTCACGGTGGCGCAGGTACTTCTCCATTTCCTCGCGCTTGTGCCTCAACTGCGTGGCGCGTCGGCCCTCTGGCGGCAGGCGCTGCAACTGGTCGTCGATTCGGCCCGCCCAGCGCTCAAACCAATGGCGCAGCCGACGATCTTCGTCATCCAGCCTGGGCCTTATCTGTGCCAAGCGCCGCTCTTTGAGTTGGCGCAGGTGATGCAGACTCTGCTCCACCGCAGAGGTCACAAAGCCTGACAACAGCTCCGGGGCTAGATCCGAGGTACGCCCGGTATTGGCCAGGTTGTCGAACTGCGCTGCCTGCAGCGCCGCCTTTAAAGGCTGAATACCGAGGTGGCCGCCCTTTCGATACGACACCGCGTGCGCATCCACAATCAGCGGTGTGCCTGCTCGTGAGCTCACTTGGCCGATGAAGCAGAAGAGCAGTTCACCGGCCTCGAGGTGTGGCGACAGGATCAGGGGCGCCTCACTGCGCTGCATCAACATCATCAAGCGCTCGGCCAGCCATTGCAGAACCGGGTGTTGCTCGGTCATCAGCAGTTCACGCGACCACTGGTTCTTCTGCGCAAGGGCTGCGCGGATGGACCGATCGACCCGTGAGGGGTCGTCGGTGAGATAGAGATGACCGTCCTCCGGCCAGGATTCTTCCGGGACTGCCGTTGCACCGAAGATGACATCACCGCTGGCGCCCGGTGCGCCCAGGCGCCGCGCCAGGTCAGCAGGCGGATTGAGCACGTACATGCCGCCGTTCTGCTGAAGGGGCGAGAATCCCACTCCGTCCAGCTCCTGCGACAGTACGCGGTACCCCTGCTCGAGGAACTGGGCATTGCTCATCAGGCGCAAGCGGGAGTTGTCCGCCAACTTGGGTGCGGCTGCCTGCTGGCTCTGAGGTACATCTGACTGGCCTGTAAGAAAAGCCAGCCAGTCGTCATGGCCCTCGGCTGTGGCATTGAGTAGGGTCGCTTCCAGATCGGCACTTTCGGCCGTCTCCGGGTTGGCGCGATCGAGGACCTGCTGGTCTTGTTTCAACAGGCCCTGTTTGGCGACGTATTCCTCTTCTTTCTGCGCATCATAGAGCTTGAGCACGCTCTCGCCGGTACGCGTCGAGCGATTGATCTCTTCCACCTTTTCGATCAACCGCTGGAAGATGGACGCGTCACCTTTGAGGAATCCTTCGGTGGTGCGCACCATCAAGTAGCGGATGATCGGGTTGCGCTTCTGGCCGAAGCGGTCGATGCGGCCGTTACGCTGAATCAGGGTGATGATCGACCATGGCAGGTCGTAATGGATGATGTGATGACACTGATGATGCAGGTTGACGCCTTCTGAGGCGACGTCGGTGGCCAGCAACAAGCGCACCGGACTGGTACCCGTACCGAACGATTCGATCGTTGCCGCCAATTGCACATCGGCCATGCCGCCATGAATCACCGCCAGTGCCTGATTCGGCTGGTCCTCATGCCGTTCGCTGAAGCCCAGTGCGTAGTGTTCGGCCAAGGCGCGAGCCAGGTGCTGCTGGGTAAGGCGGCTTTCGGTGAATACCAGCAACCTCGGGCTGTGTGACGAACCATCCCAACCCAGGGCATCCAACTCCGCGGTCAACAAACGGAAACGTGAGTTATGCCTGATTTCCTGGCCCTGGAGACCCGTCAGCAGCTTTTCCAACTCGTGGAGTTCAGCACTCGCCGGATCTCTTTCCCGAAGCTGCTTGAGTCGTTTCTCGGCCGTGGACCGGCATGCCTCGGGGCTGGAGAGGAAGGATTTGTACAGGCCCCATTGAACGATGACATCGCTGCTCAGCGTCTTATCCAACACGCGCTGACGAATATGAGCCAACTGGCGATACACGGCCTCTTCTTCGTCGCTTGCTGCGATCGATGTGCGCTCGATAGGGATGACTTCGCACTGCGAGAAGTTGTCCCCCGCCTCGTCCCTGACGTCTTCCTTGAATCGCATCAGGAAGAAGGGCTTGATATCTGCCGCATCGTATTCGCGAAGCTGCGGGTCCGGGATGGCAGATGGATCGAGCAACGAAATCAGACGGCCGAAGGTCTCGCGCTTACCACTGTGGGGTGTTGCCGTGGTCAGCAGCATCGAATTGGTCCGCCGGGCCAAGCGACGCGCCAGGCGGAAACTCAGATGCTTTTCAGGATTACCACCACCGGCCACGTTATGGGCCTCGTCGATGACCACCACATCCCACCGAGTGTCTTCGAGGAAATGGCTGTAGCGACCGATATCCTTCAGGGTATCGATCGACATGATGATGCGCTGATACACCTCGAAGGGGTTCTTCGAGGCGGGGATCTTGAGCTGCAGTCGAGCCAGGCCGACGGAGTCAAGCCGCACCAGGGGTATCGCGAAGCGGTTCCAGAGCTCCGCCTGGAACTGCGCAAGCATGGATTTCTTTGCCAAAACCAGGATGCGTTGCGCCTGGCCGCGGCGCATGAGCTCCGACAAGATCATGCCGACTTCGATGGTCTTGCCCAGGCCTACGGCATCGGCCAACAGCAAGCGCGGCCGCAACTGCATCACGGCACGGTGGACGGCCTCTTTCTGATAGGCCATCGGTTCGAACGCACCGATGCCCTCGACATGCGGCTCCGGATCAGTCAACGGCATCTGGCGCAGTTGGGCTTCCAGGAACAACTTGGCGCGTGCGTATCCACCCGTCTCATCGGCGACCAGCCGTGTCTGCCGAGGGTCTACCGGTTCGATTCGATCGAGCTGGGTGACAAAGGCGGCCTCGTGTCCGCGGGTCAGGTCATCTGCGCCGACGCAATAGATGACCTGATCCTGCTGGCCGCCTGCCGAAGCGACCTGCGTCACGAGCCATTCGGCATCCCGACAAATTACTCGCATCCCTGGTGAGAAAACGGACACCGCTCCTTAAGACTCCCCGATTAGTATATGATTTTTAATGTTTTTTCCGATCATATTCTGGTTGACGATTAACTGCAATCAGAGTCTCGTATCGCACGCCCCTAAGCGTTTCCACGCCTCCCCTCAGACAGCGATACGACTTGCTCAGGCGGACGGGCTGGCAACATTTCCTGCTCCAAGCACGTCACCTGCCCCTGCTCTACGAGATTCAGCAAGGCGTCCACGTTGGCATTGACCGGACGCAAGCTGCGCAACTGCCTTGCTTCGCTGTCGGTGAACGGCCTGCCCTGCGGAGTGGCCATATCGTGAGGATGCACAACGCGATCGCCCGCCAATCCCTGGAGTACCTTGAGAATCCGAAAACCGTGAACGTCGCTGTCCCCCCAGTGGTATACGGGGCACTCGGTACGATCCAACAGAAGGCGGTAGAAATCCTGCACTCGACGGGCGGGGTAGCCACCTGTGTATAGCACGATGCCCCCATCCGAAATCGCGGTAACGTACTCGGTGAAGCTCGACAGGTTCTCGATGGTCATCAGATACGAAGGGACACTGGTCATGCTGAGGCCTCGGCCGTCAAGCGACGGGACCGTTCCCACATAGGGCGGCACACTGGCGTCGAGCATCTTCCCCTGGACTTCGATGACAACGGGCCCGCTGAGTAGCACCGGATGGGCGATTTTGACCAGGTTAAGTTCGGCCAGTACATCTTCCGCAGTTAGCTCGGGCCTCCCCCAATGCGCCTTGAACAAGCCCGCAATTGGCGCAATCAGTGGGTTGAGTGCCTTGGAGTGACCCAACTGGCGCGCACCGAACTGCCGATAATCCATCACGACATTTTCGCAAGCTGCATGGGCTTCGATCCGAGCAATTGCCTCAACTGTGTAGAAAAGCTTCGCCGGATCATCGATTGATAGTCCGTACTTCTTCTTGCCACGACCCCATGCCTCAAAGACCTCTTCTACCAACGGAGCCAACCAATGACCGGCAACCATAGGCGTGACACGATTCCGCGCATCATCGATCAACCGCGGGGTGAACGCGAGGCCCAGGTGCTCAGCTAAAGCCTCCGCATCGACCAATCGAACGCGGTCGAGCAACTCGCCCTCGTAACTGTGCTTCCAATCGAGTGAAATCCAGCCTTGCGAAGCGACCTCTCGCAGGCGCTCATGCAGCGCTGCCTTCTTCTGACTGTCGTGGAACGGATACGGGTCTGCGCTGTCTGGAGACAGATCCTTCCGCCCCAACATGACGTCCCTTTTCCGATTCGGTGAAGTGCCTGCCTTATGCACGAGCTGCGTAAGCACATGATTCGCAGGTGAAGCTGTACTCATAAGGCTTCCACCTCGGACACCGCATCTTCACTGCTTACCAGCGACGTCTCGAAGAGCTTGCGCATCGGTTCTTTGATGAAATTCACATCAACCGTCACCGCTGCACCATCACGAATGAAATACATCACCGTATCCGCGACTGCGGACATGCGAGGCTCCGCTTCGTCCGGCCCCACGAAGAAGCACTGCAAACCGATCGATCTGAGATAGTCGGCCGCCTGGAAGGTATTCGCCTCGTCCATGTTCTGGAAAGCCTCATCGGCCAATACGAGGCATAGCCCCCCTTCCAAGCGACCTTGTTCGTCCCGCTCGATCCGGTAGGCGCTCGCCATTGATGCCCCCATTGCAACGTAAAATGGGGTTCGCTGCTCGCCACCGGAATTCGAGCCGATACGCCGGGAGAGGCGTTCTCGGATACCATACTTCGAGTCGATGATCTCTATGTCGAAAACGAAGTAGTTACGGTAATCACGGACCAGCTCGGCATCTTCCTTGTTGTCCGAGTCCATGAGATCCAGTACTTGCTGAACCTCTGGCGGCTCTTCATCGAACAAAGAACCAACGTTCGCTGCCGTGATTTCGTTTGCCTGCTTGACGTATCGCAGGAAATCCTCGAATTCCCTCTTCGGTTCATAACGAAAATGATAGGTCTGCTCCGACGAGAACGGTCGGTCGCGCAACTCACGATTCACATGATCGAACCGAGCCCGCATTCTGTTGATCTGATTCCGCAGGCGAATCGCGAGATCTTCGCGAATCAACCGGTCCAGCCTCGCCTTGGCATCCTCCACCTCTTCCATGCGTGTATGGATACCAATGCCTTCCAGATGTGAAAGGTAGTCCTTGACTGGCTTTGCGATCGCTTCAAGGTTGCGTATATCGGTATCTTCCGGCAACTCAATTTGCTCAGCGGAGTGCTGCAGGTTGTAGACCGCCAGCTTTTCTTTTCCGTCCCCAAAACGATTGGAAGCCGCACTTGCCGAGGATTTCTGTCGGTTTTGACAACTTTCCACAGCCACATGGAAGTCGTCTGCAGCCGAAAGGGAGTTCTCCTCTTCAATCTTGGCCAAGATCTCATTGGCCACCTCCCCTTCAAATCCTGGCTGTTCCCTGATGGCCTTGCGGTTGCTGTCGAGGCGTTTTAGCGAATCGCGTGTCGCCCGACGTTGGCGGTTCAACGAGGAAGAATTTGCTCGGGCACGCTCGATGTCCTTCAATGCCCTGTCACGATCACCACCAACTCCTGAAAGCTTCTTGGAGACTTCATCGAATTCTCGACGCAGGTCATCGGTGGCACTGAGGTCAATGGCTCCGATCTGGGCCGATAGCTCTTCTGCTCGCCGGCTCAGACCATGGATTTCATGTTTCAATCGAACGGCAGACGGCGCGCGCGTGATCGTTACCTTGTAATCCATCAGCGACTTGGCCGCCGCTTTAATCTCTGCGAGTTCTCTGTCCTGATGGCGCGCCTCTTTTTCTACTCGGACTATCTCCCGCTTAAGGCGTTCTATTGTCTGCTCTACGGCTGCCTTGCCGAGCTGCGGATACTTCGGCAAACGCATCTTGCGAAAGCTCCCCTGACTCAGGCTCATGCCATCTGGCGTTATTGCCCGACTTCGATGCATAAGGTCTCGGGTTTCCTCTACCAGATCCACATTGCCGAGCTGACGTGTCAGGTAGGCAATCGCTAGTGCGTCGTCTCCTCGGATCAACGTCGCCGCCGTGCCTGGCTTGGTATCGTCCCTCCAAGACTGCACCTTAAAGGTATTGACCAAGATGGCTTTCGCACCGTCTTTCTTCAAAGCACGGTAGATTGAGACTGCCTTCTGTGCCTGGGCGGGTGGGACGATCAGGGCTTGGGTCTGAAGTCCCAAGAACGCTTCGATCGCCGGCTGCCATCGTGGCTCGCTGACTTCAATCAACTCGCAGATCGGTCGGGATTCAATGCCTTGTTCAGCCAACAGCCGGATCAACAACTGCGTATCATCGGTCAGATACACACCGTGTTGTTCAATACTCTGTAATTGAACCCGGCATTCCTGAATTGCCTTCTTTGTTGCCTCGAGCAGACGGGATGCATCGTAACTATCGTTCAAGACGGATTCATACTCAGGATCCAGCAGTCGCGTACACTGCTGTATCGCTTGGTCAAGCTTCTCCGGATAGAGCGGCCATTCACCCGCGCAGTCCAGCGCGTGCTTGCCGAGTTCATTGGCAATGCCTTGCATCTCTGCGCTACAGCGGTTCGCGTGTAAGGCCAAGGTATCGGAAGCAGTGAGAACGCCTTTCAACTGCGCAAGGTCGTCGCGATCTCTGGCAATCTGGCTATGGATCGAGGCAAGATCGCCCTGAAGACTTTTGACAGTCGCTTCGTTCTTGTCGCTATCGAGAGCCAAGCGCAAAGCATCGCGAGCGTCACTCAATTCACCATAGCGACTGACAAGCACCTTGCGTCGCGACCTAGCCTCTCGAACCAATCGCCACTGTTTCTCCATTTGATCCTGCAAGCCTTCGAGCTCCTGGATCGCCTGATTGCAGAGCAGTTCCGCAACGCACCACTCATAGGCGGCCGCGCGCACGAGCTTGGACTGAGCATCGCCGAACAGTTGGGTGATCTCAGTGAGCGCCTGGATCTGTTCGTTGGTATCTCTAACCGCCTGCAGCTTCTTGCGCCAGCTTTCCCGGCTCTGAAGTGTTTTCTCTATATCGAGTGGCTCGGCTTCCAGAATGGAATTTTTGACGAAATCCGACACCGAGCCATCAAGCTTCGTCATTGTGACGGACTGTTTAAATGCACGACGAAACTTTTCGGCTGAAGCTGGATGTTCCTTGTTGGTCAGCGAGTGCAGCATCTGCGTCACAAACCGGTCCGGCTCCCTACCAAAAAGAAAATGCCGCCCTGGCAGCCCGCGGGCCTTGATCAACTCTTTGATCCCGGCGAATGATTTCGGCACCGATGCACCTTCGTGCTCATGAACCAGGAAATCATTGAGCGTAAGCTCGACTCCCTCCACAACAAAAAAACCTTCCACTTCCTCGTTTTTCTCATCACGACGAGCGGAGATTGCACAGCCTATGGTGGTGGGCTCACTCGACCGTTCGTCCGTAAAAACCAGAACAATCCGCGTCAAGGCATCATTTCGAGGCTCGAATTCCGCAGCAGCTCTCGCGGATTCCTGTACTGAGTCCTCGTCTTTGACGATGCCGAGCGCATACCCTCGAATGTCGCGCTTGCTTTTTGAATCGGGCGCTTTCGCATTCGGCCGCCAATCGCGCCGACTCCCTCCGAGCATCACGTATTGGATCGCGTCAATGAAACTCGACTTCCCAGCCCCGTTCTGGCCTAGCAACGCGGTGTTTCCCTTGATCGTCCACTCGTTCGCCTCGAAGAGGTACCAGTTGACAAAGATGATGCGAGACAAATGCTTCATTCCATGTCCTCGCTTTCTTCTTCAACCGTCACCGGCACGTTATTCGCCATCAGATAACCAGCTATCCGCTCGATGGCGACGCCAGTCAGAACCTCAGCGATGGTCGGCAGAATCGTGATCTGCAGCATCTTCAGTTCGGATTCCTCCTGATCGATCGAAATCACGCCCCGGTCGGCGAACGTCTTGAGGATGTCATTGAATGTACCAGCTGATCGTGGAAGCTCCCGCTTGGCAAACTGCTGATACCTATCTTCAAACTCATCGAGCATCAACGAAACGCAACCGTTTTCATCAACGTTGAATTGCCCCACTTCCTGGTCGTAGACGAAACGTAGCGTTAGCAGGATCAGTGTCTCTTGCAACTTCATACGGAGAACAAAATCCTCTGGCACCACCCCCACATACCCTTTGGATTCATTGACCACCAGCGTGTGGTTCATCACATCGAACAAATTGCGATAGAAGCGCTGGAACCTGACCACGTTCTGGTAGTGCTTGCGGTGGATCGGTCGCTCGCGGTGCAGAAACTGTCGGGTCAGCAGTTGTTGGGCAGTCTGTTTAATGCTCGCCTCGTCTACATCGTCGTTGGCGCTGAGCAACCGTTTGAACTCGTCTAACACGTCTCACCCCGCCGCTTCACCTGAACCACAACATCATTGATTCCGATCATTTCGTTCTCGACGAAGTCTTTGGTCAACGTCATGACAAAGCGGGCATTGACGTTAGGCAGCTTGTCTTTGACAAGGCCCGCGCTGACTAACCGATGCAGATGAACAACACGAAAGTAATCGCTGATATTGGTGATTTTGAACTGGATCAACTTGCCCGACCGACTCGAACCAAGGTTGGCTTCGAGCAAATTGATGATGTCTTCTTCTTCAACTTTGGCCGCCTGTCTCGCCGCGCGTGCTTTTTGTGCCTTTGCCAATACAGCAGGATCTACCGGCCGAGGCTTGATTGCCCGTGGCGCCGGTGCCTGACGTTGACGCTTTGGCTTGTATAGGCGCTCTTCGCCGAAATGCTCCTTGACCGTGAAAGGCGAAGGGAACTCGGCAATAGCCACCGATTCAGCCCGCTGGGCTATGGCATCGACAACCTGCTGTAACATAAGTCCGGTCTGACGCGGTGAGCGCTTTGCGTAGTCAATCACCGTGTCTATTCGACGCTCATACATGACCTTCATGTGGTCGATCGCATCCAGTTGAGCTTCGATGTTGTCGAATACCTGCTCCAGCCGGGTGATGTCGCGGTAAAGATTCACCTGCGCTGCTGATGCCCCATAAATCTTCATGTATCCGGCGGTCAGTTTCGCCAGATTGTCTTGATGAAAACGAATCTTCCCAGTGACGATATCCAATAGTTCATCGCGGATCGCCAATGGATTGTCGGTCGTCTTTATTGCGGTGTAATCGCGAATCAGTATTTCTTTAAGAAAGTCATCAAAGAACCGACCGATGACTTCTCTTGCCGAGGTCTGGGTCCGTATCTCGTCGTACAGAATCTTGATCGCACCCCGAATGCCACGCAGGTGTCTCGCAAAACGCACTGCGTCCTTCGCCAACTCCACTAGCGCATCGGCGTTGTTCGTCGGGTCATCGACGACGCTGTGGACGGCCGCTCGTATTGCCTTGAGCTTGCCGCTCATGATCAATGGACGACCTTCGGCAATCTCCAGCAGTGCGGCTGCGAGTTGGCTGGCAGTATGTGGCATCGAGACGAAAACGTGATATCCCCGGCGCTCTTCCTGAAGCCAGCCGGTTTCAATGAGCCGCCCATAGAGCTGATTCGAACGGACGTTCAGCGGCGTTTCCGGCGCCGGGCCGCCTTCTTCCGGTAGCCATAGAGCCGGATAGCGCTCAATGACCGCCTCGATAATCCTGATGGTTTCGGAGCGAGGACGCCCGATGCCGCCTGTGTCGCCGGGCTCATCGAACAGAGACGAGTGAAGGCGTTCGATCACGCGCCAGTTCAGTCTCCCCAGACTTCCCGTCAGCGGTCGAAAAACGTTTTCCTGCAATCGGTCAAAGAGGTGATGCGTATCCATGCGTCTTGGGCTCTTGCTTTCCTAGCTTTGTATGTCTTTTTTTCGGTCATGTCAATTATTCAGTCACACTGAAAACTAGACATATCTCAGAACTCGCCCTAATCTTGTCAGGGATAGGATTCTGAATTACGGCACATGACAGCGAAATCCCCCAATTGGTACCAATCTGCGCGCCTACGAGCGATCGAAGCAATCGCCCTGTGGCGCGGACGGGTGAATACCCGCGACGTGCGAGAGCTGTTCGGGGTCTCCCGCAGTGTCGCTCAGAACGACATGTCACAGTACATGGATCGAGCGCCAGGCAACCTCGTCTATAACCGTTACGCAAAGACTTTCGAAGCGACGAGTGTATTCAATTGCCAGATCACTGACGGCGACATTCAGGACTGGCTACACCTGGAGCCAGGCTTTTCTGAAAACGTCCTGGCTCCGCGGTTTCAGCTATCGCCGATGATTGTGCGACCGCTGTCCGAAGCAGTCCGAAACGGGACGGGCTTGTCCATCGCGTATACCTCGATGAGTCATCCGGAAACTCACAAACGGACGATTTATCCCCATGTGTTGGTGTTTTCCGGTATCCGCTGGCACGCGAGAGCATGGTGTGGAGACCGTTTGGAATTTCGCGATTTCGTCATTAACAGAATGAGCGATGCGAATGAAACGGGGGACCCCAGGCCCGAGCAGGCATGCCCACACATGGATTCAGCCTGGAATACCAAGGTCACCATTCAGTTCGTACCTAGCGGTGATCTATCAGAGTCCGCCAAGATGGTTATCGAACGCGAATACGGAATGCAAGCTGGCAGATTAAATGTGACAACGCGAGCGGCGTTGGTCCATTACACGATTCAAGCCTATCAAGCAGACGAGGGATCGCCAGGAAAACTGCTACAGGTGGCCAACCCGGAAGAGCTAGACCCTCATCTGTTTGGGTAACCATTGCAGCCGCGTGAATGGGCCAATTCTCACACCAGCGGATAGCCCGCTACTTCTTCTCGAAGTCGTGGTGGTTGTTTTTGCGGCATGACATTCGCAATGCCCTCTTGCGCATATCGATTCCTATGCTCTCCTGAAAAGAACCGCTGATCGATGAGCCATCCGAAAGAAACAAGAACAAGCGTGTTCTAGGGAGTGGAAATATGAAGATCGAAACTGGATTCGGCTATGACGGAAGGCTGCCGCTGAACATGCCGCCAATGCTCAACACGCTGCTGTGCGGCGAAGAAGGTCTCTTACGCGAGCTCGAATTCCGGGCGGGGTTGGTCGAGCCCGCGCAATCCTACGCGGCGCGCACCGTGAGCTACATGAACGCGCTGAAATCCGCCGATGCGTCGGCGCGCTTCTACCATGAATCGTTCGAAACCGATCCGCTGGCCTGCGCTGAAACACTTCTGCAGTGGCGGGATTTTGCCATCGGACACGGCTGGAGTGCCAAACCCGGTGCCAGTTCCCCAGGGCGGCTAAATGATCTGGCTGAGGTCGAAACCCATGCCAAGGATCTCGCGCCCTGTACTGCGGAGCGAATCGGTCGCGTGATTGGCGCAGCGAATACCATTGCCGCGGTCGTCGAAGAGATCGAGCTGCACGATGATCGCGCCCTTTGGGATACCCCCTATCAGTTGCTGTTCAACAAGCTGGAGCAGGCAGGTGTAACCGTCACCGACGCTCCGCGTGTAGCCGCCCCAAGCGCAGCGGCACATACGGATTTGGGGAAACTGCAACGTCAGCTGGTCAGCCAGCAGTCACCCGGCAGCCCGATGACAGCCTCCGGCGATGGAACACTGCGGCTGTACCAATGCTCCGAAGCTCACACGGGTGCTCATTACGTCAGCGCCCTGCTTTCCACCACACCAGATCACCTCCTGATTGCCAATGCCGAGCATTTTCTGCTGAACAATGCGCTGGTCGAGAATGGATTCGCGGATCCTGGGATGGGGGAACGTTCGCATTGGCGCGTCCCCAGCCAACTGCTGTCGCTGGTCCTTCAATGCGCGTGGTCGCCACCGAGCGCCGAGGCCCTGTTGCAATACCTCACACTGCCTGCGGGACCTCATAAGCGCCTTCGCAAACGGCTCGCGCGTGCGTTCGGCGACCTCCCCGGTCGCGACACTGTCGCCTGGAAACAGGCCATCGATGAATACGTGGCCGACCAGATAGATCAGGACCCGAAGATCGACGAAGCCAAGTTGCGCGGCAGCATCGATAAGTGGCTGCCCGTTGGGATAGCCGGTGATGCCCAAGACATGGATCTCGGTATCGCCATTGAACTGGCCGATCAGGTCAAAGTTTACTGGCAAGGTCGGTACGCCACAGATCCCGCATCGATCTACGCCAAACACTACCTGGCGGCATTCGATGCGGCAGATGCCCTTGGCGAAGCGCTGCGCGCCTGGGGACACCCTCAAATCAACCGTGATGGTTTGAAACGATTACTGGATATCGCGAACGGCTCGAGTTCCTCGACCCACAACCATATCCGCTCGGTTTCCGCCCTCAACGCCACCGAATCCGCTGAGGCTGCAAGATTGTCGCCGTGTTCACCCGCAGACCTGGTCTGGTGGGGAATTGCGATACATCAGCAGGAAGAGCGTCCTCCTTTCGATGAAGTGGAGCTATCAGCGATGCCGACCTATCCGGACGAGGCAACGTTGACAGCCCGCCGGTCCGGTTTCCTGAATCGAGCAATACAACCCATTCTGCTCGCCAAAGAATCGGCAACGCTGATCACGCTCGATGAATCGCCCGACCTGCTCCGCCTGCAACTGAAGAAGCTCCTTGGCGATGCCTGCTGGTCTTCGCTCGCGCAAGACCTTATCGAAGGACACCTCTCGGAGGTACCGTCATCTGCGGTGTCGGACCGCCCGCTACCCACCTCAGCACGGTGGTGGAGCCTGGACAAGGCCATCAACTGCCCCAGAGACACCGAGTCCTACAGCGGTTTATCGACACTTGCGCTGAAACCGCACGAATACTGCCTCAGGTACCCGGCACGGCTCACTCAAGGGGCCGCAGTGGACCTGCCCGTGGATGCGCGCCTTAAAGGCAACCTAGCGCACCGCATCATCGAGTCGTGGTTCATGGCCAACCCGTGGAACGGCACTGCCGCCCCGCGCGCCCTTATTGAAACCTGGCTCAACAACCATTTTGACAGATTCATCGAAGAGTTCGCACTGCCCATGGCAGCACCGGGCAAGCGGGCCGAGCGGCTTGAGTTTCAAACGGTGCTAGTCCACGGGTTATACCGACTACTCGAACACTTGGCCGCCGCCAACGTAGCGAACATAAAGATCGAACACCGGATCTCACGGTCTCTTGGCACAACCGAGATCGAGGGTGCTATCGACTTGCTGGGACAGCTCGACGACGGTCGCTGGGTCATCATCGACATGAAGTGGGCGAGCGAAAAACGCTACCTCGCTGAACTCAAGAACAGCTTGCATCTTCAACTTGCTACCTACGCCCACCTGGCCGCCACCTTGACACCAGGCCAGGTCGCCGAGGTTGCCTATTTCATTCTCAGCTCGGGCAATCTGCTATGCACCGGCAACGCCGTTTTTCCGACTGCCAGGATCGCTGAGCCCGCCGATCCGTCCCAGACCACAGCACAGGTCTGGGT
>Ga0272444_10001348_pt1 | contig 23773 bp, 19 predicted proteins | sample SSMForm13_FD_201033 | JGI IMG/M metagenome (GOLD analysis project Ga0272444, IMG submission 201033) | Marine sediment archaeal communities from Little Sippewissett salt marsh, Falmouth, MA, United States - SSM-Form-13 | ecosystem: Environmental > Aquatic > Marine > Wetlands > Sediment ...
AATTCATATTGAACCGCAAAGTCGTCAAGAACACGGCGGTAATTTTCTGTGTTTGCTTTCATATTCGATATTGGACGTTGGACGTTGGATGTTCGACGTTTGCCCCTTTAATATTCAATTCTCAATCCTCAATCGCCAATCATCATACATACCGGTCCACCATATCGGTAATCATCTTCTCAACCCCCTCGATCCCCTCCTTATCCTCGATATCCGTTAGCAGTCCCTTGATCTTTCCGTAGGTCACGGGGTCACGCTGTAGATCTTCTGTGGAACGGTAGGATCCCCCCCGTCGCCCGATCCGGTAGATGAGGCGATCCATATCCGGGAGTTCCTGATACGCCCGGATCACAGCCAGCATCTTTTCCTTGTCTTCGGGCAGTTTGCCGGATACCTCCTCCAGGAGGTTCATGATATGATCGCTGGTGAGCACACTGGTAATGCCGTCCAATGTCTCCACAAAAAGCTTGATCTCCTCGGCGATCATGTCATCGGTCTGCATGGTAAAGGACCCGTCCATCAGGCTCTCATAGAGGGGGACCCGACTGGGGATCCGAAGACTCCTGAGCCGGATGAAATGGGGATTGATCTGATTCAGGGCACGGGCGGTCGCCAGGGCATGATCCCGCCACATCGCCTGCCCCCCCAGACCCGGCATCACATACTCCGAAAGCTCCATGCCCGCCGCCAGAACCTTCTGTCCCGCCTCAATATGCTGTGCCCCTGTAACCCCCTTTTTCATCAGCTTGAGAAGCGGATCATAAGCGGTCTCCAGCCCGATATGGATCCTGTCCAGACCGGCCTTCCGGATATCAGTCAATGATTCTATTGACTTGCGCACAACGGTTCGCGATCTCGAATAGGTGGTCACCCGGGTAATCTCCGGCAGGGTTTTTCTTAGGAATTTGAGGACCTCCACCAGATCGTCTCTCTTCATGACCATATTGTCGGCATCCTGCAGGAAGCAGGCGCCGGTGCCGTAATAGAGCCACACGGCCACGCTCTGATAGGCATAGCTGCGTCCCGAGGGTCCATACACGGAACTGATGACCTGGTCATTCACCGCACCGCTGAACCCAAGCCGCCACGAGACGGCCTTGATATCGTCTACGATCCCACGTACGGTCCGGATGTCCTCCTTGATCTCCTCAACCGTGCGCAATGAAAACTTCCGATTCTTGTATACCGGACAAAACCGGCACTGGTTCCACGGACAGTTTCGTGTCACCCGCAGGAGAAGGCTCCGGGCCTCGTTGGGCGGCCGGATCGGCCCCTGCTCAAAGGTCAATTCCTTGCTTGTCATCGGTCACAACCCCTGTCGAATTCTGGTGCTGAACAGTATCACTTATGATTTTGTGTTTCAAGATATTACCTCTTTTCCATTTTTAAACCCTTGCCATCCCACAGATTACCCTATTTATTGAAATATCCGGCTTCCATCACAACCCCTTCCGCACGCCTATCACCGGGGACACCCACTTACAGACGTGAGACCGATCAAAGAAATGCCTCCAATTTTTTCTTGACTAAATGAAAGCCATTTAGTTATATGAATAAGACTCACGATATCGAACCACATTTATCTCATGCCATTGGCCATGTCTTACCTCGCCGTTGACGGGGCACCCATTCATGAAAAATCGTGCCGGGGGCGCTCTTGGGCATTGCAGAGAGAAAACAACGAGAAAAAGAGAGCCAGCAGCGGGCGCGCCGCAAGCAGATCCTGGACGCCGCTAAACGCGTCTTTCACAGCAAGGGATTCAGCACCGCTACCGTGGAGGATATCGCCCAGGGTGCGGAATTGAGTCCGGCAGCCCTTTACCTCTATTTCAAGAACAAAGATGATATCTATGTGTCATTGAATCTCCAGCTCCTTGAATACCTGTCTGACAGACTTGAATCCCTCTCCCGGGAAACCGCGAAGCACGCCGGGGAGAAGGTAGCGGCCTTGAAAGATCTCCTCTATGATGTCTACGCGTTCGACCCCCTGATCCTGATCAATCTGTTTCACTTGCAGGCCAGTGACGGCCTCAAGAATCTTCCTCCGGAACGGCTTTCTCAGCTCAACGAATTGGCCGCAAAGAGTCTTCGAAGTCTGGCCACGATTTTTGAACAGGGGAAAGCCGAAAGTCGTTTTGAAGACTATCATGCCACGGCATTGGCCGATATCGTCTGGCTTATCTTCACAGGCGCTGTCCTCTGGGAAGAAAGCAAACGGATGACCAACCCGAACAAGGACTATCTGAAGCCAACCTTAGACATGGCCATTGATATTTTCAGAAAAGGGATCACCCGGCAATAGCGGAGGACGACGACCCGTAAAATGAGCGATTTGCGCAATCCAGACGAGACCATCATCCAGGTTCGCCGACTCTCCCTCAAATTCGGCGGGTTGCAGGCCCTCAACGATGTATCCGTTGACATACAGCCCAAGGAAATTCTGGCCATTATCGGTCCCAACGGGGCTGGCAAGACCTGTTTCCTCAACTGCATCAATGGGTTTTATCATCCCTACGAGGGGGAGATCCTTTATGGGGGGAAAGACCTGACCCGACTGAAGCCGCACAAAATCGCCGCCCTCGGAATTGCCCGCACATTTCAGAACATCGAACTCTTCTCCGGCCTCACGGCCCTGGACAATCTCATGTCGGCCCGGCATATCCATATGAAACATGGCGCCCTGTTGGGTTGTCTCTTTTTTGGGCCCACCCGGCGGGAGGAAATCGTCCACAGAGAGCGGGTGGAAGAGGTCATCGACCTCCTTGAGATGGAATCCATCCGCAAGAAGGTCGTCGGCTCCCTCCCCTATGGCCAGCGGAAAAAAGTCGATCTGGCCAGGGCCCTCTGCATGGACCCGTCCATTCTGCTCCTGGATGAACCCATGGCCGGCATGAATGTGGAAGAAAAAGAGGACATGGCCCGGTTTATCCTGGATGTCTATGAATTGAAAAAAATTCCCATTGTCCTGATTGAACACGATATGGACGTTGTCATGGATATTTGTCACCGGATCATGGTACTGGACTTCGGCCGCAAACTCGTTGAGGGGACGCCCCGGAAGATCAAGGACGATGAACGGGTCATTCGGGCCTATTTGGGGGAAGAATAGATGTGGACCGTTCAAGGGTTCAGCGGGTCAAGGTTGACGTGAACCTGTAGACGATTTCACAATAGATAAGAAAGAGAGAAACGCCATTGCCATGACCTTGGACACCCTGCCGAAAATTCTGAGGGAGAATGCCCGGAAATACGGCGACCGCCAGGTAGCCATGCGGGAAAAAGACCGGGGCATCTGGAAGGAGTTTACCTGGAAGGACTACTTTCTCAAGGTCAAATACTTTTGCATGGGTCTGGTCCGACTGGGGCTGGAACGGGGTGATAAGGTCTCCATCCTGGGAGAGAACAAGCCCGAATGGTTCTGGGCCGAACTGGCGGTCCAGTCGGCCGGGGGGGCGGCCGTGGGCATATTCACGGACTGCCTTCCAGAAGAAGTGAAGTATTATGCAGAACACTCCGATTCCGTGTTCGCCGTGGTCCACGACCAGGAACAGGTGGACAAATTTATTGAGATCAAGAAAGACCTCCCCGGGATGAAGAAAGTCATTTATTGGGACCCCAAGGGCCTCTGGACCTACAATGACCCGATCCTTCTTTCCTTTGACGAGGTCGTGGACCTGGGAAAGGAACATGACCAGGCACACCCGAACCTGTTTGACGCTCTGGTGGAACAGGGCACCGGCGATGAGATCGCCGCGTTCTGTTACACCTCCGGGACCACCGGCCTCCCAAAAGGCGGCATGCTGAGCCAGCGATGGCTGGTGGATTCTGTTCGGGAGTGGGCGAACCTGGATGGCTGGTTTGACAAGGGCTATGAGTATCTCTCGTTTATCCCGCCGGCATGGATTACCGAGCAGGGGATCGGGATCGCCGGGGCCATCCTGGCCCCGATGGTCGTCAATTTTCCGGAAGAGCCTGAAACCGTACAGGAAAACATCAGGGAGATCGGTCCTGACATCCTCTTCTTCGGGGCCCGACTGTGGGAGAACCTGAACCGGATGGTGCAGGCCAGGATGATCGACTCGACGGCTCTCAGACGCCTCATCTACCGTCTGGCCCTCCCCGTGGGTCTCAAAATGGCAGACCTGAGGACCGCCAAACAACGGCCGGGCATCGGGTTTCGGACCCTCTATTTCCTGGCCTATCAGGCCGTTTTCCGCCAGCTCAGGGACCGGATCGGCCTTTCCAGGGTGGAGACCGTCTATTCGGCTGGCGGGGCCATCAGCCCCGACATTATCCGGTATTTCAAGGCCCTGGGCATTGATATCCGCCTCTTCTACGGAAGCACCGAACAGGGCGTCATGAGCATGCCGAGAGAAGGGGACATTCGGCCCGACACCTCGGGCCCGCCGGTCCCCTGGGTGGAGGTGAGGCTCTCGGATGAGGGGGAAATTTTGGTCAAAAACCGCTATCCCTATTCCGGATATTACAAGGATCCCCAAGCCACCGAAGAAAAGATGGTGGACGGATGGTATACAACCGGTGATTTCGGGCACCTGAACGAGGAAGGGCATCTGATCGTCATCGACCGGATGGAAGACCTCAAGGAACTGGCCGGGGGGAAGAAGTTCTCGCCCCAGTACACCGAGGTGAGGCTCCGGTTCAGTCCTTATATCAAGGACGCCCTGATTATCGGTGGCCCGGACAAACATTTTGTGACCGCCCTCATCAATATCGACCTGGACAATGTGGGTCGGTTCGCCGAGGCCCATCATATCGCCTACACCACCTTTACCGATCTATCGCAAAAAAGGGAGGTGGTGGAACTGATCAAGAAAGAGATTGAAAAGGTCAACCGTACGCTGCCCGATTGGAGCCGGGTTAAACGGTTCGTGAATCTGCACAAGGAATTTGACGCGGACGAAGACGAACTCACGCGCACGCGGAAACTGAGACGGACATTTGTGGAAGAACGCTACAAAGACCTCATCGGGGCCCTGTATGGGGACAAGGTGGCGTTCAAGGTCGAGGCTAGCGTGACGTATCGCGACGGTCGCAAGGGGACCATCGAAACCTCCATTCTGGTAACAAGGACAGAAGGGTGATCCATGATTGAATTTCTCCAGCACAGCATCACCGGGCTCATGACAGGCAGCCTCTACGCCCTGGTGGCCGCGGGCATTGTCCTTGTGTACAAATCGACCCATGTGGTGAGCCTGGCCCATGGTCAGCTCGTGGCCTTCGGCGCCCTCTTCTTCTGGCTGTTCTTGGGGGGCTTGGGTCTACCCTTCTGGGTGGGCCTCGTCCCCGCGTTTGTACTGACCGCCCTTTTGGGGCTTGCCATTGAACGCGTGGCCCTCCGGCCCCTCATCGGCCAGCCGCTCCTGGCGGCTTTCCTCATGACCTTTGCCATCTTCATCGCCTTGGAGGGGGTTTTCGTCCTCTACCTCAAAGGACAAACCCGAACCCTTCCGGGATTCCTGCCCGAGGGGAACCTGGCCCTGGGGGGTATTTCGGTTCCCGTCAACCAGTTGATCGGTTTCTGCGTGGCCCTCCTCCTCTTTGGCGGGGTGACCCTCCTGTTCAAATATACCAAACTGGGTCTCGGAATGCGGGCCACCGCAGAGGATCACCGGTTGGCTCAGAGCACCGGGATCGTGGTCAAGAGCATTTTCTCATACATCTGGATCCTGTCGGGTGTTGTGGCCGCCATCGCGGGGATTGCCACGGCCAATGTCATGGATATCTATTACATGCTCCCCTACATCGGCATAAACGGCCTCATTGTGGCCATCTGCGGGGGCCTTGATTCCCTTTTAGGGGCGCTCATCGTGGGACTTCTCCTCGGCGTGGTGGAAAACGTGGGGGCTGCGTATCTGGACCCCCTGGTGGGGGGTGGCATCAAGGATGTGACCGGATATGTGGTGCTTCTGCTGGTATTGTTGGTCAGGCCGTACGGCCTGTTTGGTCTGGTTAAAATCGAAAGGATCTGATCCATGCGGCCCTGCGGCGTATTTGATAAGAGTTATGCCCTCGATATTGCCATTATTCGGACCTGGCAGCACTGGGCCATCCTCATAGCGGCCCTGCTCCTCGTCTACCTCTTTCCCCTGTTCGGCTCCTATTACCTCGTGAGCTTCATCAACCTCCTCTCCATCAGTGTCATCGTGGTTCTCGGTCTTCAGATCGTCAGCGGGTTTTGCGGCCAGATATCTTTTGGCCAGGCCGCATTCATGGCCGTCGGGGCCTACACCTCCTCCATCCTGACCATCCGATACGGGGTCACGTTTTGGCTGGCCCTCCCCCTGTCGGGCGTCATGGCCGGGGCCGTGGGGATCATCGGCGGGGCGCCTTCTCTTCGAATCAAGGGGATGTATCTCGCCATGGCCACCATCGCCATTCATTTTGTCGTGGTCTGGCTGATCCTCCACATGGACATCACCGGCTCTTTCAAGGGTCTTTACCCCATGCCCCCCAGCATCGGCGGGTTTGAGTTCGATACCGATGAACGGATGTTTTACATCATCGTCACGGTCATGGTGATCATGACCTATGCCGCCCGGAATCTCATGCGCTCCAAGGTGGGGCGGGCCTTCGTGGCCATTCGGGACAATGATCTGGCCGGGGAGGTCATGGGGGTCAATCTCTACTACTACAAATTAATGGCCTTTTTTATCTCGTGTTTCTATGCGGGGGTGGCAGGATCGCTGTGGGCCCACTTGATCACGGTGGTCAACATTGAGCAGTTCACCCTTCTTCATGCCCTGGAATATGTGGGTATGCTGATTATCGGCGGGATGGGGAGCATCCCGGGGGTCTTCTTCGGTGTCCTGTTCATCCGGATCTTGAATGAGCTGGTGATGTTTGCCTCTCCGGCCCTGGCCAAGGCCCTGCCCTGGCTCGGATCTTCGCCGGCTGCGTCCCTGGGACTCATCGCCTTCGGCCTTGCCATGGCGGTATTTCTGGTCTTTGAACCCCGGGGGCTGGCCCATCGCTGGGAGATATTCAAATCGTCATACCGGCTCTACCCGTTCGCGCATTAGAAACTGGATGCTGGATACGAGGTACGGGTTAAAGGTGGAAGCGGAGCGTAGATCCCGCTGAAAGCGAGACTGAATTTCCAAACTTCAGTCACTTTAGTTCACTTTAGTCACTTTAGTTCACTGCTTAAACTTTATCCAAAACCAAGAAAGGAGGAGGTCATGGGAAAACGATTGGGAATGGTTCTCACACTGGTCCTGGCCATCGGGCTGGGGATGGCCGGTCTGACCGGGTCGGTCTTTGCAAAGGAGGTTGCCTATCTGAGCCTGGCGGATTACACCGGTCCCATCGCCGGGCTGAACGTCCCGGCTGATATGGGCCTGGAGGATTTCATCAAGGAAATCAATTCCAAGGGCGGGGTCGAGGGCGTGAAGATCAAATTCATCGGCATCGACACCCGCTACGACGTGGCACGGGCCGTATCCGCTTACAAACGCTACCGGAGGACCCCGAGACTGCTCATGGTCAATTCCATCAGTACGGGCATCGGGAAGGCCGTGGCCCGGCTTATTGAGCGGGACAAAAGGGCCCAGCTCGTACCTGGAGATGGCGAATTCCAGGCCCACATCGGCCGGACTTTCTTGTGGGGACCTGCCTACCAGGACGCCTTTGCCGCCACCCTGGACTGGATTCTGGATGACTGGAAAAAGAAGGGGAAGTCAGGCACCCCGGTCGTGGGGTATCTCAGCTGGGACAATCCCTATGGACGGGAACACCTTCGCGGAGGCAAGGAATATGCAGAAAAGATCGGTATCAAGCTTCTGCCGCCCGAGTTCTTTCCACCAGGCACCCTCAAACACGATGTGTACTTGACGCGCCTGGCCAATGCCGGGGCCAACTACATCCATGCCGGCGGCGTGGACCCGACACCCACCAACGTCATCCGGGACGGATATGCCCTGGGTCTGACCAAAACCATCCAGTTCACCACCGATTACTGGGGACCCACTGCGCTGGGGATCGGGGTGCATGCCGAGGCCTTGGAAGGCACCGTGATCACCTCGTTCTTTGAGCGGGGTGAAGATGCCAGGAACAACACATTTATTACAGACCAGTGGAAAAAGTACAGGGGCTCCATGGACGACTTCAATTCAGTCTACGGCATGGGGATGTCCTGGGGCATGACCTATGTAGCCGGGCTCAAGAAGGCCCTGAAGGCGACCGGGTATGAGAAGCTCAAATCCAATGACATGTACAAGGCCTACCAGGAACTGACGGGGCTTGACAAGCACAATATTCAGGGGCCGTGCGCTTACAGCCCCAAATGCCGCCTAGGTAGCAAAGTGGTCAAGATGTATCAGGTTAAAGGCGGTCAAATTGTTCCCATCACCGGCTGGCGGGAAGTGCCCAACGCTGTCAGCCTTCACACATTCAAGTAACCGGAAAGGAGGCTTCAGATGAAAGCATTGAAGATCGTCGCGCTGACACTCATCCTGCCGGGCCTGGTCCTGGGCGCCGTCTTTTGCGCCGGCACAGCATCCGCCGGAGATACCACACTTGAGGTTGCCCCTGCAGAGTTCTTTCTCTCTCCGGCATTGATCAAGAAACCGGTGACCTTTAAAGGAAGCGGCTTTGCGCCCAATGAAATGATTACCATCGAGATGATCCTCCCTGAAGGGGTCACGGTCAAGGGCGTCGGAAAAGGCGAGGATGTTGGCATTGCCCTGGCCGATGCCGATGATAAGGGTTGCTTTACTGCAGCCATGAAACCGATTGCCACCTTAAACTGGTTTTTCCAGGTGGGATGGACCCCGCTTCTCAAGCCCAACTTCAAAGAGGCCAAACCGATACCACCGGGCATTTATAAGATCAGGGCCACGGGGCTTGATTCGGACAAGACGGCCACATCTACCTTGAAGATTGTTCCTCCGCCCAAGAAGAAATAGGCATGCTGACGCTAAACAACATTGAAGTCATCTACAGCAACGTGATACTGGTCCTCAAGGGGGTCTCTCTCTCGGTTGCCGAGGGCAATATCGTGGCCCTTCTCGGGGCCAATGGCGCGGGCAAGACCACGGCCCTCAAGGCCATGTCCGGTCTTCTGCGGACCGAACTGGGCGAGGTCACGGATGGCTCCATTGAATTCGAAGGGACCCGCATCGATCGCAGGGACCCTGAGGAAATTGTTCGAATGGGGGTGGTCCAGGTCATGGAAGGCCGCCCCCTTTTTGAGCAATTGAGTGTTGAAGAAAATATCCGCATCGGGGCCTATTCCCGGAAGGACACGGACGGCATTCGATCGGATATGGAGGCGGTCTACCACTATTTCCCGACCCTTGCGCGAATGAAACACCGGGTGAGCGGCTATCTCTCCGGGGGGGAACGCCAGATGCTCGTGATGGGCCGGGGCCTCATGGCAAGGCCCAAACTCATGCTGCTGGATGAGCCTTCACTCGGGTTAAGCCCGGCCTTGGTCAAGGAGATCTTTAGGATCATTCAACAGATCAACGAAGAGCAGCATACCTCCCTGCTGGTGGTGGAGCAGAATGCCTTTATCGCCCTTTCCATATCCGATCATGCTTATGTCATGGAAAACGGACGGATCGTTCTCGACGGACCATCCGCCAAGCTGAAAGAGAACGAAGACATCAAGGAGTTTTATCTCGGGTTGAGCCAGGTGGGAAAACGAAAGAGCTACAAAGAGGTCAAACATTACAGAAGGCGAAAGCGGTGGCTTTCTTGAAGGAGGTAAACAAATGAACATCAAGGATTCCGTTGCCGTCGTAACGGGTGGGGCCTCAGGTCTGGGAGAGGCCTGTGTCCGCAATTTTCTGGCGCAGGGAGGGAAGGTTTCCATATTTGATTTTGCAGAGGAGCGAGGTCAAAAGATCGCCTCGGAACTGGGTGAAGGGGTCCTCTTCTGTCTGACGGATATCACGAGTGAAGCGGATGTTCAGGCGGCAGTGAACAAGACCGTGGACGCATTCGGGGGGATTCATATTGCGGTAAACTGTGCCGGCGTAGGTACCCCTGCCAAGGTCCTGGGCAAGGAAGGCCCCATGGACATGAGGCAGTTCGAAAAGGTGGTAAGGATCAACCTGATGGGCACCATGAACGTGGTGAGGCTGACCGCTGAGAAGATGTTCCAGAACAAGGGAAACGCGGAAGGCGAAAAGGGCGTCGTGATCAATACCGCGTCGGTCGCCGCCTTTGACGGACAGATCGGCCAGGCCGCCTACAGCGCGTCCAAGGCCGCCGTAGCCGGCATGACCCTTCCCATTGCCCGTGAGTTTGCCGAATACGGGATTCGTGTCATGACCATCGCCCCCGGGATTTTCGGGACCCCTATGCTCAGAGGCCTCCCGGAAAACGTGCAGGAGGCCCTCGGCAAGATGGTGCCCTTTCCCAAGCGCCTGGGAGAACCACCGGAATTTGCGGCCCTGGTTCAGCACATCGTTGAAAATCCCATGCTCAACGGCGAGGTCATCCGTCTGGACGGGGCATTGAGGATGGCCGCCAAGTAGCTGGGTACTGGTCGGAGCGAAGCGATTCCGCTACTTGAGTCACTTTAGATCACTTTAGTCACTTCCAACTTAGGTGTTTCCAAGGTAACCAGCCCCTTTCAGGGGCAACGCAAAGCCGGGCCCTCTGGACCCGGATATTTAGTTCTCATTGTAAATCATGGAGGAAAACATGAGACCAGTTGCCATACTGGGTGTGGCCATGACCCGATTCGGCATATCCGAGAAGACCAACCTGGAGATGTTTGCCGAGGCCGGTCTGGAGGCCATCGCCCGATCCAACCTTGAACCCAAGGACATGGAGGCCCTCTATTTCGGGAACTGCCTCGGTGGCTTTGAAGAGGGCCAGCTTCACATGGCCCCTTTTGCGCACGCGGAGCTGGGTCTCCCCGTGTCCTCGCCGGCCACCCGTTTTGAGTCGGCTTGTGCCACCGCCACCGTGGCCACACGGCACGCGGCCCTTTTGGTGGGGGCCGGTGTATACGACATTGTCATCGCCGGCGGTACGGAACGGGCCACCAAGATGGGGACCCCGCTGGCCACCCGGACCTTTGCCATGGCCTCCCAATCCCAGCATGAGTCGGCCGCAGGCATTACGTTTCCCGGCGTCTTTGCCATGGCAACCCATTTGTATGCCCATAAATACGACATCCCGCTGAAAGAACTGAAGCGGCATATGGCTGGGGTGGCGGTCAAGAACCATGAAAACGGTTCCATGAACCCCAAGGCCCACTTTCAGAAGAAGATCGACATCGATACGGTGCTGGGTGGCATGATGGTGGCGGACCCCTTGCAGCTTTTTGACTGCTGCCCCTTTTCCGACGGGGCCGCCGCCGTGGTTGTGGCCGAGGCGGGAAAGGCGAGGGACCTGGTCAAGAACCCCATCTACATCGCGGGCATGGGCCAGGCATCCAACGGGCCCCTCTACCTGCAGCAGGATCTGACCCGGGTTCGGGCACGGGAGGCATCCATGGCCCAGGCCTATAGGGAAGCCGGAATCGGGCCCGGCGATCTCGACGTGATCGAACTGCACGACTGCTTTACCATCGCCGAGATCCTGGCCCTGGAGAGTTTCGGCGTCTACGACTTTGGCAAGGCCTACGATGCCGCGTCAAAGGGGGAAACCGCCCTGAACGGGTCCAAGGTAACGGTCAATCCGTCCGGCGGACTCAAGGCCAAAGGGCATCCCATCGGCGCCACCGGTGCGGCCCAGATCACCGAAATCGTTGAGCAGCTGCGTGGCGAAAGCGGACCCCGCCAGGTGGAAGGCGCCAAAATCGGGCTGGTGGATACCCTGGGGGGCGACCTGGGTACCATCTGCAACATCATTCTCACGAATCGTGCGAATTAGTTTCCATCCATAAATGGCCTTTTTCTCTCCGAGCCGTAGGCCGCAATCTCGGGGTCCATCTGCGTCCCGCCACAGGATTGGTTACTGGATACTGGTTGGAGGGAAGCGGAAATCCCGCCTGTTTTTGAAGCGGGGATACTGGAAACTTGAAACTGGATCATGGAAACGTGAAACCTGATGCGTGAAATGTGATGTGTGTTGGAGCGGAGCGGAAATCCCGCTGAAGAGCGGGACTGGTCGGAGCGAAGCGTAGATCCCGCTGAAAGCGGGATTGGATGTTAGTCGGGTTTATTGGGTTCGTTGAGTTTATTGAGTGTGTTGTGTTTTCGGGTTTCATTGAACTGAATATTGACTATTGAAGAAGGGCAGAGGAGGAACAACGGGACTGGATCTTGGATGTTCACGATTCACGATTCACGTTTCACCTGTCCCGTTTCACGGATCTGTGCCCCAATAGCAGAGTTCTCTGCTGACCTATGATTCACTCTGGAGTCGTCAGCCCCGTTACAGGAGAAAAAACATGGAATACAAACTGACCTTTAATCAATACCAGCAGGGTCTCGAACAGGGTAAATTCCTGGGCCTGACATGTAATGCCTGTAAAAAGGTGATATTCCCGCCTGCCGCCCTTTGCAGGGACTGCGGCAGTTCCGATCTGAGCCCCGTGGAATTAAGCGGAAACGGCACGCTTCGGACCTTCACGGTCATACGCGTTGCACCTGAAGGGAAGAAACCGCCCTACATTGTCGCCATGGCCGAACTGGATGAAGGGCCCTGGGCCCTGGGAAATCTCATCGATACAGATCCGGATGCGGCCGATATGAGCCTGCTCGGAAAACGGGTCACCCTGGGAAGCCTTATCTCAAAAGGAGACACCTTCGCCAGCGATGACACCCGGGTCCTCACTTTCACGCTAAACCAGGCCTGAGCCCAAAAAGGCGTGTCGGATTGCAGAGTCGTTTGCTCACAATCCTTTTCATGCGGGTTCCGATATGCTTTGGTAGGGCTCAAGTGGCGTCTTCTGTCGAATCTCGCCGGGCAGGACTCACACAAAGACACAAAGCCCGCAAAGGGCTTCTACGATAACGAACCGAAAGACGTCCTTCTCTTTGTGTTTTTCGTGGCTTGGTGTGATTCAATGGGAGGGATCATACAGAGCTCCAAACACATTTTCTTGTTTGTTGTGACAAAAAATCAGGCACGAAACAGCGGTGTGCTGATATAGCGTTCCCCGGTGCTGGGTAGGATGGTCACAACGACCTTTTGAATATTCTCCGGCCGCCCAGCGATTTGAAGGGCCGCCCAGACCGCAGCACCCGAGGAAATCCCGCACAAGATCCCTTCCTGCCGGGCCATTTTTCTTGCTGTGTCAAATGCCTGCTCATTGGTCACCGCAATAATTTCATCAATTACCTGCGTGTTCAGGACCTCTGGCACAAAGCCTGCGCCGATGCCCTGTATCTTATGAGGGCCAGGTTGACCGCCGGCGAGAACCGGCGAGTCTTGCGGTTCCACCGCAATGGCCTTGAACAATGGGTTTCGCTTCTTGATGACCTCGGATACCCCCGTGATTGTCCCCCCGGTCCCGACCCCGGCAACCAGATAGTCCACCTTTCCCTCGGTGTCTTGCCAAATCTCTTCGGCCGTGGTTTTTCGGTGGATCTCCGGATTGGCAGGGTTTGAGAACTGATCCGGCATATAGGCCCCGGGCGTCGCATCACGTATCTCGCGGGCCTTTTCAATCGCGCCTTTCATGCCCTTGGCTCCCGGCGTCAGGATCAGCTCCGCCCCCAAGTGACGCAGCAGTTTTTGCCGTTCCTGGCTCATGGTATCCGGCATGGTCAACACGAGTCGGTAGTTCTTTACGGCGCAGACAAATGCTAATGCGATTCCCGTGTTGCCGCTCGTGGGCTCAACAATCAGCGCTTTAGGTCCAATCAGCCCGTCTCGCTCCGCGCTTTCGATCAGAGCCAGGCCAACACGGTCCTTCACGCTCCCCAGAGGGTTCTTAAACTCCAGCTTGGCCAGCACGGTGGCCGGCAGCCCCTTCGCAACGGCATTGAGCCTGACCAGCGGGGTGGCACCGACCGTCCTGGTAATGTCCGCAAACACCTGGTCCATGGCTGCACCTCCATTTTCTTAACTCGAAACCGGGCGCTTACCTTTAAAGATCAATTCCGGACGTTTCAGGAAAACCCGGGTGTCCGGAGGAACCGATTCCGTAATCCAGACATTCCCACCGATCTCGGAACGGGCGCCAATCACGGTTTCTCCCCCCAGGATGGTCGCCCCCGCATAAATCACCACATCGTCCTCAATGGTGGGGTGCCGTTTCCTGGATCGAAGGTCCTGAATAATGCCTGTTGGAAGGGACAGGGCCCCCAGGGTAACGCCCTGGTAAATCCTCACCCGGTCTCCGATCACCGCGGTTTCCCCGACGACCACACCGGTCCCATGATCAATAAAGAAGCTCTCCCCGATATGGGCACCCGGATGGATGTCGATACCGGTCTCGCTCTTGGCGTATTCCGTCATGATCCGCGGAATCAGGGGAATCTCTTGATGATACAGGTGATGCGCTATGCGATAGGTGGTCATTGCAAAAAGCCCGGGATAACTGAAGATGATCTCGTCCTCGCTTCTGGCGGCCGGATCCCCTTCCCGGGCCGCGGCAACGTCTTTGGCAAGTGCCGCTCGAAGCAGGGGCATCTCCTCGAGCAAATTAACAGCCACCTCATACCCTCTGTCCAGGCAATGGGAACAGGGCTGATCATATCTCAGGCAGTCGTGGCGGATGGACAGCGTGACCTGTTCGGCCAGGGCCTCGAAGAATCCGGTCACCTCCTGTCCCAGGTAGTAACCGAGGTTGACCCGGTCGATCCGTTCTCGAATAAAATAACCCGGGAATAGGATCCTACGGGCCTTTTCCATGAGGTCGATAATCGATTCGCGTGACGGGATCGGCTCCGGGCTCACATGTTCGAAGCACTGACGGCCGTCGCAGGTGACCTCCAGCCGATCCACAATACCCGGGATTCTGTTACGATATTCCTCGGCGACCGATACGTCGATCCGGCACTCATCCTTTTTCTGAACCTCTTCCATGGCGGTCTCGAGACCCCTGTTTCCAAAACCCGATTAGACGAAATATGGCACGTGAAACCTGAAAACACAACAAACTCAATAAACTCAACGAACCCAATAAACCCGGCTAACATCCAGTCCCGCTTTCAGCGGGATCTACGCTTCGCTTCGACCAGTTTCCAGTTTCACGTACCCGACGCGCACGCCTGGGCTTCCGGTTTCCAGAAGGGGGAAAAGGCCCGCAGTTTTTCAATAATCGAGGGGACCTTATCGATGACGGCCTCCACCTCTTCATCGGTGTTGTAGACACTGAGGCTCAGCCGGACCGACCCGTGTGCCATGGTAAAGGGCACGCCCATGGCACGTAGTACATGAGATGGCTGTAGTGAGCCAGATGTGCAGGCCGATCCCGAGGAGGCACAGATCCCGAACTCATCCATGAGCAGAAGAATCGCCTCCCCTTCAACGAATTCAAAACTGATATTGGTGGTATTGGGGAGCCGTTCGGCGCCGCCGCCGTTGACACGGCTGTTGGTTACCCGGCTTAGAAGTTCCTTTTCAAGTCTGTCTCTCAGGGCCTTGACCCGTGTATTTTCTTCTTCCATTCGATCCAGTGCCAGTTCGCAGGCCCTGCCGAGACCGATGATGCCGGCCGTATTCTCTGTCCCCCCTCTCCGTCCTCCTTCCTGGTGCCCGCCGATCAGAAAGGGAGCGAATTTGGTGCCCTTGCGGACATAGAGGACCCCGACCCCTTTGGGCGCGTGGAGCTTGTGGCCCGATATGGAAAGCATATCGATGGCGCTCTCTTGAAGATCGATGGGAATCTTGCCTACCGCCTGAACCGCGTCCGTATGGAAGAGGATCCCACGGTTTCTGGCCAGTTTGGCGGCCTCTTCCACCGGAAAGATCACACCGGTCTCATTATTGGCCCACATGATACTCGCGATGGCCGTATCCGGGGTGAGGCTCTCTTTATAGCGGTCCATATCGAGACGCCCTTCCCGGTCCACCGGGATCTCTGTGATGCGGCAGCCCCGTTTCGTGAGTTCATTGCAAAGGACCTTGACCGCTGGATGCTCCACACGGGTTGTAACGATATGGGTCTTGTCTTTAGCCGTCTGCAGGGCGGACAGGATGGCCGTATTGTCGCTCTCGGACCCACAGCTCGTAAAGACGATCTCCTCGACCGACGCCCCCAGAAGGGCCGCCACCTGCTCCCGGGCGTTCCGGATCTCCCGGCCCACCTGCCCCCCGAATGAATAGGCACTGCTGGGGTTTCCATACAAATCCTTGAGATAGGGGAGCATGGTTTCCAGCACTTCCGGCGCGATTCGGGTCGTTGCATTATTGTCCATGTAGATGGTCTTCATTGGGGCACCTCCTCAACGGTCAATTCGGGCCATACCATTTCCCGAAGCTTGGCCTGAACAAAATTTGTCAACGTGAGTTCCGAGGCCTTGCAAACCGCGCAGGCGCCTCGGGAAGCCACCAGGACCCGATTCCCGATCACATCCACCAGGTCGATGTCCCCCCCATCCTGCTGCAGTGAGGGACGGATTTCCCGTTCCAGGGTTTCCTCGATCATCTTGATCTTCTGGATGTTGCTGAGTTTGGGCCGCTTGGCCGGGGCCTCTTCCTCACGAACCCTGGCAATCAACTCACGGATGGCATCATGGCAGTTCTCACACCCGCCTCCGGCCTTGGTGTAATTGGTCACCTCCTCCACCGTGGCAAGATTATTCTCTCGAATCGCCTTTTCAATCTCCTTGTCGGTGACCCCGAAGCATTCACAGACAATCTCACCTTCCTGCTCTTTGGGGGCTTGCCCCTTGTAATGGGAAATGGCCGATTCAAGTGCCTGCCGGCCCAGCACAGAGCAGTGCATTTTTTCTTTTGGAAGGCCGCCGAGATAATCCGCAATGTCCTGGTTGCTTATATTTTCAGCCTCTTCCAGGCTCTTTCCTTTGAGCATTTCAGTAAGGGCCGAGGCAGAAGCAATGGCACTGGCACAACCGAAGGTCTGGAATTTTGCCTCCTCGATCTTGCCGCTATCATCCACCTTCAGCATCAGCTTGAGGGCATCCCCGCAGGCCATGGAACCCACCTCACCAACCGCGTTGGCATCCTTCACCTCTCCTGCATTCCGGGGATTTAGAAAATGTTCCTTTACCTTGTCCGTGTATTCCCACATAAGAGACCTCCCTATCTCACGCCGGGTTACGATAGATATCCGTCCACAGGTTCGGTGCGGACCCGTCAACTACCATCTGTCCGGGTAGAATTTCCAGCCAAAGATATTTGAAATCTGGCCGTTGCCACTCCTCTGAGGTTTCCCCCCTCATAGCGTCGGGATCTTCGACAGGTTTCGGCTTTCAGCGAAATGGAGGAAGGGTCCAGCAGTGTCTCAAATCTGAATCCCGGGACTTGGCGGGAAACACTGAAACCTTGCGTAACCATATGAACCCTATACCCTTTTTCGATTCTGAAAGCTAACGTGTCAGATCGCCCCTTTAAGAATCTAACACAAAACGTGACGTATCACAACAGCCAGAAGACCTTGGGCTTCGTGTTGGATCCTGAACTTTGTCTTCTCCACAGAACGGGTTACTGCCATGGAACGATTCCGAACCGGAAAGGACACTTTGAAACCTTGACAAAAATAGCACAGAATTGATAAAAGGTATTCATAGATAGCATAACTTCTTCCGATATATAACCATCAAAAACATGGAAAGAAATGCGTATTTCTAGGGCTCATACACCGTGTCGAGGGTGCAGAGGTGGATGGGCCTTTTTGTTTTGAAGCTCTTTAGAGAGTGGTTAATGGCCAAAAGACCCGCCCATGAGGATCCGGAAAAGCGGGTGAAGAACAATCCGCACGTCAGAGCCATTGTCTCCAGCGGATATTTCAATGATCCGGTCATGGCGGATTTTCAGAATGATGGTTTCAAGGACGCCATGCCAAACCTTTTGCGATGAAGGACCTAAAATCGGTCCTCGAAAAGGTCCTTTGAGTCAAGGAGTTCACCTTGAAAATATTGGTGGTTGATAATGATAAGCTGTTGATGACATTCATGTCCGATCTCTTGAAGGAGAGCGGACATGATATCATCGGTGCAACGGATGGTGTAGAAGCTTTTGAAATATTGAAAAAGGATCGATTTGATGTTCTCTTTATCGATTATATCATGCCAAATTTGGATGGCAAAACACTGTGTAGATTTATAAGAAAGACACCTGAATTGTCCACATCCTATATCGTTTTGATGTCGGCCATCGCAGCTGAAGACTGGGAAGACTGCAGAAATATAGGGGCAGATGTATATCTGGCAAAAGGCCCACTCAATAAAATCAAGAAGAATGTGTCCTGGATTTTAAAGAATATGAAAAAGGCGGCTTCAGTGTGCGCTGAGGGAGAAATTATTGGTCTGAACCATGTAAGCCCCCGCAGTGTTACCAAAGAGCTTCTCGTATCGAGACAGCACTTTCAGCTGATCCTGAATACAATGTCACAGGGTGTTCTCGAAATTAATGAAAAAGGACAAATTGTATTTGCAAATCCAGCTATGCTTTCTCTTCTTCAACGCAAGGATATGGAGATAATAGGCTCTCCGTTTCTCGAAGTATTCTCAAAATCCGAAAAGCAGCGGGTGAAAAGCCTTTGGGAAAAGGATACAGATAAACCCAGGAAAATCGATTTTGATAATCCCTTAACGATTAAGGCATCCCTCGTCACATTGGAAATCATGTCCATAGAAGGTGGCGAAAGAGGGACATCCATATTGGCCATCTTCACCGATATCACCCGTCTGAAGAAGGCAGAACAGTCATCGAAAGATATGAACAAATTTTTAAATCAGATTTTAAATTCCTCTTTTTCAACATCAATCCTGTCGACGGATTTACAGCAGATTATCCGTTACTGGAACAAGGGTGCGGAAAATCTCTTCGGATATAAAGCCGAAGAAGTGCTTGGAAAAAGCATCGACATCCTCTATCCAAGTCCGGAGGAAAAAGAACAAGCCAGAAAGCTGAGAGAACTGATTTGCAGGGATAAGAAGGAGATAAGCAAGGAGATAAGAGAAGTAACAAAAGAGGGAAAAGAAAAATGGATTAGGGCCAACTTAAGCGCCATCTTGGATGACGATGGAAACGTTATAGGTATCCAGGGTATGGGAGAGGATATTACCGAAAGAAAAATATTCGAAAATGCCCTAATAGAAAGTGAAATGAAATTTAGAGCCATATTCGAATGTGCAAAAGATGCTATTTTCATCAAAGACGCCGATCTTCGTTTTACCTTGGTCAATCCAGCGATGGAAGCAATGCTCAACCTATCTGCTGAGCAATTTGTGGGAAAGACGGAAAATGACGTTTTTCAATCCAGCTCTACTTTCGGTACAGCGTCTAACGAAAAAAAAGTGCTCAACGGTAAAATTATCGAAGAGGATGTTGTGCTACGTAGAGATTCAGAAGTTATTCATTTGCATATCATAAAGGTACCTCTGCGTAATGATAACAAGAATGCGATTTCCGGCATTTGTGGTATTGCCCGAGACGTCACGGAGCGGGAATGTGCCAAGGAAGAGAGGAACCGACTCGAACACCGTCTTCACCGTGCAGAGAAAATGGAATCACTCGGGCTCATGGCGGGAGGTGTTGCCCATGATCTGAACAATATTCTTTCCGGGATCGTGAGTTACCCGAATCTTCTCCTGCTGGATCTGCCCAAAGACAGCCCGCTTAGAGAGCCGTTACAGACCATCCAGGAATCGGGGATTCGGGCGGCCGATGTCGTGGCAGACCTCTTGACCATCGCCCGGGGAGTGGCAACCGGAAAAGACACACTCAACCTCAACGCCACGGTCAGGGAATATCTGAAATCTCCTGAATACCATAGACTGGAAGGGATGAACCCATTTGTTGATTTCAAGACCCATCTCGACCCCGACCTGCTTAACGTGAACGGATCCGCTACCCATATTAAGAAGGCCTTGATGAATTTGATTGTAAACGCATTTGAGGCCATTGAGGACCGTGGCACGGTTACCCTAGCCACGGCAAATCGATATCTGGATGAACCGCTAAAGGGGTACGAAGATGTGCGTATTGGAGAATATGCGGTCCTGAGCGTGACAGACAATGGAAGGGGGATACCTCCGGAAGACCTTGATAAAATCTTTGAGCCCTTCTACACCAAAAAAGTGATCGGAAGAAGTGGAACGGGGCTGGGCCTGGCTGTTGTGTGGAACACGGTCCAGGATCATAATGGCTATATAAACGCAACGAGTCGCGAGCAAGGAACGACATTTGAACTCTTTTTTCCGGCAACAAGGGAACGCGTGTCCTTTAGAGAAGAGAGGGTTTCACCCGAAGATTATGCTGGGCAGGGTCAGCGGGTGCTGGTGGTGGATGACGAGGAAAACCAGAGGCACATTGCCTGTAGCATGTTGACAAGACTCGGTTATGACACTGAAGCTGTGACAAGCGGGGAAGAGGCCATTGCGTACGTGAAGAACCACACGGTGGATCTGATTGTCTTGGACATGGTGATGCCTAAAGGACTCAACGGGCGTGAGACCTATGAGGAGATCATTAAGATCCGTCCGGGTCAAAAGGCGATTATCGCAAGCGGATATGCCAAGACAAAAGAGGTGGACCTTGCCCAGGAGTTGGGGGCCGGGCAGTACATCAGGAAGCCTTATATTTTGGAAAAGATCGGGATCGCTGTGAAAAAAGAATTGGAGAAGCAGCCATGAGGGAGGGAGGGATGATTCTAACAGGATTCTAAAGCGGGACGGTCCCGCAACCCCATGTCGTCCCTTGGCTTGAAGCTAAGAGCTGAAAGGCGACTGCGGGTTTTCGTTTACTTTGAGCTTTGACCTTTCAGCTCCGAGGACCACTGCGCTTCTATCGTTCAACACGTTTCTTGTTTTTCATGACAGAAAACCTGGCGACAAGGAACTCACAGGAAACCCTTAGACATGAGCCGGCCGGTACGTCCCTTAACGAAACCATCTGATTTCGGAGAGTTAGGCCAAATATCGAACATGAGCGATTTTGACGTAAAGGCATTGTCAGGTTAGAAAAAATTTGGCGTGGGTTGACTTGGGGCTTGCTTTTTTGGTCAATGATCTGTAGATAGCCTAAAAGGGAGATATTTGAAATTTGTCTCGTAGGGCGGGATTGGAATTTGGGTCTGGAATATTCCATCCTTAGCCTTCAATTTCGGATTTCAGATTTCTCTCCGATCCGAAGGCCGGTTTCAAGGGAAATATCTTTATCCAAAAGGGGTTGCACTACTTCTGAGAGATACGCTCTCACATCCATTTTGCAGAAATCCCCTAATTCACCCAATTCACGAGGAAATCAAAATGATGGAACAATATCTTCGCGGTTTTGCCGCCCTGGTTACGATGGTCCTAGTCCTGTTGTGCGGCATGCACCATGAGGCCGCCGCCCTTTCAATGGAGCAATTGGAGAAAGTCTGGATGGGGGCTTATGGAGCCGATACAGGCCCTGTTGTTGATCCGCTTTTCAAAACATCGCTGCTTGAAAAGGCGCAGTCTGACGGTTGTTTCTATGCGATCGGGGATGAGAGGAATTCATATGATCCCTCCGGCTTTGATCCGGAAGCATGCCTGGTAGACGGGGGTCATCCCAAGGTGAACCAGGCCTACGTATGGGGGCTCACTCAGTCAAATAACATGATCTGGTTCGGCACCGCACCCAATGTCCATTGTCTGGTGCTGGGCACCTATCTTCAATCGACGGATCCGATGGAAACAGAGTCTTGGGTGTGTGAATTTGGTGACAGCGCGTTTTGTCCTCCTGTACCCCCAGAAATTGGTGACTGGCGGCCGCCTCGCATCTTCGCATACGATACGGACACAAAAACCCTGGTGGAACATACACCCGCTTCGCCTCTCATTCAACTGACCGTGGGCATCCGCTCAGCCGGTGCCTTGGGTGACGTTGTCCTGATGGGCGGTCCCAAGTTGAGCGTGGAGGGTGGGATCAATCTTTTTGCATTCACAGGTTCAACAGGGGAATTCCTGGGCGCCACAACCCTCACGGAATACAACAACATTCGAAAATGGCTGATTGTAGATGGTTTCCTCTATACCGCAGTGGGCTATTCCGATCCCGATAACGACCAGAGCGGGGGTAAGGTGCTCAGGTGGCGTGGAAACAGGGACGACCCTTTTCAATTCGAAATTGTGGGAGAGCTGGATTCTTCAGGCGCGGAACTCGCCTACCACGATGGCCGGCTGTTTGTTTCAACATGGCCAGGATCCGATGTAGCATCTGGTTCAGGGTTGGCAGGTCTTTGGATGAGTCCCGTGATCCCTCCGCTGGATGGATTGACAACTGCCGATGCGGAAGGCTGGCGCAAGGTCTGGCAGGTAGACGATTACGAACCCGATCCCGTGACCGCAGCAACTTATGGCGGTGGGGCCCTGGCCTCATTTGGAGGATATCTCTACTGGGGAACCATGCATGTCCCCTTGCTGTCCACACTGGCCCACATAAAGGTGTATGGCCCACCACAGGACGAACTGGACCTGATGGTTGATTTTTTGGGCACCTATCGAGCCATCAGCATCTTCAGAGGACGCCATTTTGCAACCATCCCCACCATAGAACTCCTCTATGGGATGGATTACGTGCCGAGTTACACCGAGGAGACCGGTTGGCAGCTGAAACCCAACAATATGGGAGGCCAGCCACCGTTGTACGGCCCGTCCGGCTTTGGGAATTGCTTCAACAACTACACATGGACCATGGGAATTGCCGCCGATCAACTGCTTGTGGGGACAATGGATTGGAGCTACCTCTTTTATGACGTATTGAATAATTTTTTCATCTCGCAAGTGGGTCGTCCGCCCTCAAAGACCCTATACATTCCCCAAATGGTCTGGGGAGCGGATATGTGGCGGTTTCCCTCATCTGATTCTGCAGCCGTTCCAGAAAGCCTGAACGGTTTGGGAAATTATCTCAACTACGGTATTCGCAATGGGCTTTCAAACGGCGCGTTCTATCCCGGAACCGCAAATCCCATGAACCTCATGACGGACCCCGATGACCGGTTGCCCCAAGGTGGGTGGGAACTCTATAAGATGACGAAAGATGCCGTCCCCCTCATCCGGGCAAACGGGTCGGCGCATCATGTCGTGGTTTCTGCATCGGAACCCGTTTCAGTGACGGTTTCTCTTGATCCGGGAACTTTTACAAATGCAGCGGCCGATTGGTGGATCTGTGCCAGAAACAACGCAACCTCAGAAATGTTCTCTTATGTTTATCAGCCAGCCGTTCAAGGCTGGAAATCCGGCTTTGAAAAGACGGCCGTTATGTATCTCTTTAAGCTCCATGTCGCAGAGATTCTTAATATGAAACTGCCTGTTGGAGATTATACCTTCTACTTTGTGATTGACGACATCATAGACGATTATCCCGGAATGACCTGGTGGGACTCGGTTACCGTTTCTGTGCAATAATGATTTCAGGAGAAGACCGGGTCGAGTCGTGCCGGTTTCCCGTGCGATTGGGTCTTTGGAATCGGCCGGACCTTCGGAGCCACATGCTGAAGGCATCCGGAAACCGGCCTGCTTGGGGTATTTTCAAACCGGAAACGCCGATTCCATTGCCCTACATTATAGAGAAGTAGCCCTTGCTTTCTTGAGAAGCTCGTAAGATCCAGAAGGAGACAGAAGGGAAGGGGTGGCCTTCCAAAAACCCCTGCCCGCTGCCCTGACGGACGATCCGCCGGACGGAAACCCGGAACCTGAAAACTGCGAGCAGCCGTGAGATGGAGGGGGTATGGAGACATTCAAGGAAT
>Ga0272444_10001349_pt1 | contig 23772 bp, 19 predicted proteins | sample SSMForm13_FD_201033 | JGI IMG/M metagenome (GOLD analysis project Ga0272444, IMG submission 201033) | Marine sediment archaeal communities from Little Sippewissett salt marsh, Falmouth, MA, United States - SSM-Form-13 | ecosystem: Environmental > Aquatic > Marine > Wetlands > Sediment ...
CGATCACCTGCTCCGACCAGGGCTCGTCGAAATCCTTGATGCGGTAGGCATCGCAACGCTTGCGCGTCCAGCCGGAGAAGCCGTAGATGGCATAGCGGTCGCCCAGCGTTTCCAATGACTCGGCGAGTAGGATCAGCGCCTCGCGCTCCGCCTCGTTGATCCAGCCGCGGGTAGAGCCGGACATGTCGACCATGAACATCACCGCGATGTTGCGCTCTTCCTTGTGCATGCGCTGGAACACCTGCTCGGACATCTCCAGGCCCTGGTGGATATCGCCCCAGGCCTCGACCAGCGCGTCTATGTCCACGTCCTCGCCGTCGCGCTGACGCTTGAGCAGCTTGTCCTCGCCGCGCAGGATCTCGAAGGTGCGGCGCAGCGAACGCACATGCCCGGCGTACTTGCGCATGGTCTGCTCATAGAACGCGGTATCGGTCGGCTCGACATCCATCTCGCGCAGCACGCACCAGTCCTTCTTGTGCGCCTGGCGCGCGATATCCCACTCGTTGTAAAGGAAGGCACCTTCCTCGTGATAGGTGCCGGCCCAGACATTGCCCGCGTCCTGCTCCTCGTCCTTGAACAGGGACGGGTCGTATTCGCCCTCGCCGGCGGGCGTGAGGTACTCGGGCGGGATCTCGCCGAGGTCGAGCATGATCGAGGACAGCTGCTCATTGACCTTGTCCGGTACCGGCACGGGCGCATCCTGCAGGGCGATCTCGAACGGCACGATCTGCTGTTCGTCCTCGTCCTGTTTTTGCATCAGGTCGAACTGCGCCGGCGGCTCGCGGTCGTCCGCGCCCTCGGCGATCTCGTCGGCGATCACCTTGAGCAGCTGCCGCAGCTGCGCCTTGTCGCGCTCGATGCGATCCAGGCGCGCCTGCCAGGCCTCGGCCGGTTTCAACGCGCCCTGGTAACACAAGGGCGGCAGCGGCTGTTCGTCGTACAGCTCGGCAAGCCAGTTGATCGTGTCCTGCACCCTGGCATCGGCACGTTGCAGATCCTCGACCGCCGGCGCCCAGTGCGCAGGCATGGCGGCATCCTCCAAGACCTCGCTGAGCTTGCGCATGCGCCGGAACAGGCCCGGCAGTTCGCGGCGGATGAAGGCATCGAGGCGTATCGCCTCGAGCCGGTGGAACAGCGACTGCGCCGCGTGCGGATCCGGGTAGCTTTCGAACACCTCCGCCAGGTTCACATTCAGCGTGCCGCAGCGGGTCTGCGCCCACTGCTGCGCCACCAGGGCCTTGTACAGCTGGAAATTGTCCGCCTCGTTGTCCAGGCGCGCCATGATCTCCGGCAGGTAGATCACCTCGCCGTCGGTCCAGGCGACCTCGTCCAGTTCGATCTTCAGGCGCCGCCCTTCCAGGCCCTGTACGAACGGCGAGAGCACCGCGGCCGCATCCTCAAACAATGAACCGTTGGCGCGCTGGTAACCGAGTGCCAGGAACCCTTGCAGATCGCGGATCACCGACATGGCCGCGACCAGCCCGGCACGGTCGTAGCTATCCATGGCATGCAGGCACCAGGCGGAGATCACCTCGCGTTCGATCTCGCCGAGCATCGACAGCGCCTGGCGGGCGAACTGGAAGGCCAGTTCGGTATTGGTGGCGGCGGCACGGCGCGTCCAGTCGAGCAGGAACTTCTGCTCGTCGTACTGGCGCGCGGCGATCGCCTCGGCCAGTTCCTCGGTGTGGATGAAGGTGAATTCCACCTCGAGACATTCGTCGAGGCTGGCCAGCACCTGTTGGTAGTCAAGCGGGTTACGGTCGGCCATGCGCGGCAGGCAGCTCTACTCTATGCAGTTGCGGTATGTGCGCCCGATTCTCGTTGCCGCCGGCGCCCGGGGCAAGCGGCGCAACCGCACGTTGCGTCCGGGTAATGCACTGCGCAAAGCGCGGATCAGGCGACGCCGGTCAAGGTGCCGGGCGCCTCGGGCGCCGGCGGCGCCTGCCTGAGCGCCTCTTGCCACAGGTGGTCCTCCACCTCCGCCTGCGCATAGCGACACACATGCGCGGTGAAATCCGCTTCGCTGTCATTGAAGGCGCCGAACACGGCACGGCAGTTGAACGAGCACAGGCCGGCGATGGCGCAGCGGCTGCAGGACTCGAAGCGCTGTGGCGGCTGTAGGCGAAACCGCTGCAGGGCCTTCGAGTCACGCCAGATGCTTTCGATCGACTGCTCGCGCACATTGCCGACTGCATGACCGGGCTGCTGCAGCACCTGACAGGGGAAGACGTCGCCGTTGGCGGCGATGCTCAGCAGGCCGGTGCCGGCACCGCACTGGCCGCTGGGCTTGGCCACCGGGGCACCGTCATCCGTGTGGCCGCCGAGGCGGCGCAGGTTCTCGTTGAAGGCGCGCAGCGCCTCGCGGTAATCCTCAACCTCGGGCAGAAACTGGTACAGGTCCTCGTCACCCTCCTCACTGGGCGAGCACAGCGCGGGCATGAAATCGATGCTGCCCAGGTGGCGCACCGCGTACTCGGGAAAGCCGGCCAGGCTGTGCACATTGAAGCGGGTGATCACCGGCCGCAGCGAGACGCCGGTACCGGTCGCCACCAATGCGCGGGTACCCTCGGCGATCTTGTCCAGTTTGCTACCGACGCGGATCAGGGCATTTTCCTCGTCCTGCCAGCTGTCCAGGCTGACCACCACGTGATCGAAGGCCTCGGCCACCGCGTCCACGCGGCGCCGCAGCAGGGTGCCGTTGGTGAGGCAAGTGGTACGCAGGCCCAGGCTACGTGCATAGCGTGCCACCTGGATGGCCTCGCGGCGAATCAGCGGTTCGCCGCCGGTGAAGGTCATCGAGCGCACCTGCAGCGCATGCGCCTGCTCGACGATGTCGCGCATCTCCGCCAGGCTCAGCTCGCGGTCTTGCACGCTCGCCGCGCGATAGCCCTCGTTGTAGCAATACAGGCACTTGAGGTTGCAGCGGTTGGTCACGTGCAGGTACAGGGAGGTCAGCGCATCCCGCTCCGGCGAGGCGGGCTTGACCGGGTTGTCGGGAATGACCGGCGAGTATGCGGGCCCGTCGTCGACCAGGTAGCCGCGCTCGCGCAGCAGTTCGACAAAGCGCAGCACCGAGCGCGCCGCGGCGCCACTCAGGGGTCTTTCCGCGGCCAGCTGTTTCAGCGCATCGGCGCGCGATGTCGGGCGCGCGAACAGATCCCAGATGTGCTTGCCATCCGGGTTGAACAGCGACACCTCGCCGCTGCGGCGCGAGTAGAACAGGTAGCGGTCAGCGCGCCGCGATACCAGCAGCGGCAGGTTTTGGCGCAGTCGCGCGGCTGGCGGCATGGCTCAGCCGACTTTTTTCGGACACAGGCTGCCGTCGTCGTTCTGGCCCTTGTCGCCCTCGCAGCCGACGCCCTTGTTGTGGTCGCAACCACAGACGCTACCGCAGTTCTTGCCCGAGGTGCTCACCTGGTAGCCGGCCAGTTCCAGCGGCTCGAACTGCCCGTCCAGCGAATCGCTCGCCAGCAGTTCGGCCAGTTCCGGGTCGGCCAGAATGCGCTCGAAGCCGTCTTGTGCCGTGGTGGAATATTTGTCCATCGCTCCCCCTCCTTGTCGTCGTAGCCGGCGGCTGCCGGCGCGGGAATCCCGTTACTTACACGAATAGGAGGCATGACGGCGGCCGTCAACTCAGCAGGGCCGCGCTTCCTGACCTGGATCAGGCCGACAGCGAATCGATATCGGCAGGCGAGGCCACCGGCAGCCCCAGCGCATGGCACAGGCGGTCGCTGAGCGCCGCCGGCGTGGCGCAGATGACCGCTTCGGGCACCTCGAACTTGCCGGTCAGGCGCTGACGGTTCTCGAAGCCGTAGGACACGATCAGGGGGTGCAGCCCGGCGCCGACCGCGGCGCGAAAGTCCTTGTGTTCATCGCCGCAGACGAAGCCGCGCGCCGGGTTGATGGCGAAGCGGCGACGCACCTGTTCGAAGGAGGCGAGCTTGCTCTGTTTCAGCGGCAGGTGGATCAGGAAATCGAAACGCTCCACCGCCACGCCTTCGCGTTCGAACAGCGCCTTCAGGGTCTGCTGCGGATCGTTGGTGATGTTGCGCGTGACCAGCCCCAAGCGCACGCCCGGGGTGTCGAGCAGGCGCCCGATCATCTCGCCCATTCCCGGGTACAGGCGCGCCTGCTCGCGGTACACCTCGGTCAGGGTGCGCAGCAGCGCCGAGCGGCGCGCCGAGCTGAGCTGGCGTTTCAGATTGCTGGGGAATTCCTTGGCGCCACCCAGGTACTTGAACAGGTTGTGACGCTTCTGGAAACGCTCCAGGTCACCGAGGTTCATGCCATGCTGGCTGAAGGTGGTGGCGATGGCCGCAAAGGCATCGATGACGGTGCCGTCGGCATCCAGGATCACCAGTTGGTCATCGCTGAACATTGTTGCTGAACTGTTTTGTACACGGCCCGCCAATATAGGGGGCCGGTATGACAGTTTCAGGAAAAGCGGGCGCGGCTCAGAAAAGCGAGGAAGACAGTTCGTTGACCGCCACCAGCATGTCGGGCTCGTCGGTCAGCGCCTGCGACACGCTGGAGCGGCAGGCCACCACCGGATCGATACCGCTGACGATCAGCTTGGCGGCATGCACCAGCAGGCGCGTGGAGGCGCCTTCGTCCAGGCCCTGGCCTTTCAGGTTGCGGGTCATGTGCGCGAACTTGACCAGGCGCGCCGCCAGTTCGGCATCCACGCCCGACTCCTTCTCGATGATGCGCGTCTCCAGCGCCGCATCGGGATAGTCGAACTCCAGCGCCACGAAACGCTGCCGGGTGGACTGCTTGAGGTCCTTCAACACCGACTGGTAGCCTGGGTTGTAGGACATGGCCAGGCAGAACTCGGGCGTCGCCTCGAGCAGTTCACCGACCTTCTCCATCGGCAGCACGCGGCGGTCGTCGGCCAGCGGGTGGATCACCACGGTGGTGTCCTTGCGCGCCTCGACCACCTCGTCCAGGTAGCAGATGGCGCCGGCGCGCACCGCGGCGGCCAGCGGCCCGTCCACCCATACCGTCTCGCCGCCGCGCACCAGGAAACGGCCGACCAGGTCGGAGGCGGTCAGGTCGTCGTGGCAGGAGACGGTGATCAGCGGCCGCTGCAGGCGCCACGCCATGTGCTCCATGAAACGCGTCTTGCCGCAACCGGTCGGCCCCTTGAGCAATACCGGCAGGCCATTGCGGTAGGCCGCCTCGAACACCCCGATCTCATCGCCGACCGGCTCGTAATAGGGCTCTTCGGTGATGAAATACTGCTCCGGCCTGAGGACCTTGGCTTGCTGACTCACTGCGCGCTCCGCTTGACTTTCCCGCTGCGCAAACTAACCGCAGGGCCGGCCCGGTGCAACCACGCCGGCAGCGCGGAGAATGCGCCGGCGAAGGGTCTAGGGCAGCACGTAGATAAGTTCACCGCGCTGCAGAAATTCACCCTCGAACTCGGCCGTCGGCAGCGGCCGGCTGAACAGGTAGCCCTGCATCACCGGCAGGCCCAGCCCCAGCAGGAAACCGGCCTGTTCCCGGGTTTCCACGCCTTCGACCACCACCCGCAGCTCCATGTCACGCGCCAGCGTGGCCACCGCCGAGACGATCGCCGCGTCCTTGAGATTGTTCGGCAGGCCGGAGACGAACATGCGGTCCACCTTGACCCCGTCGATGGGCAGGTTGCGCAGGTACTTCAGCGAGGCATGCCCGGTGCCGAAATCGTCGACCAGCAACTTCAGCCCCAGCGCCTGCAGTTGCTGCAGCACCTCGGTGCCGGCCGCACTGTCCTTCATCACCGCGGTCTCGGTGATCTCCAGCACCAGGCTGGCCGGATCGACGCCGGTCTGCTGCATGATCTGCGCAAACTGCTGCGGCAGCGTCTCGTCCTCGATCTGCAGGGCGGACAGGTTGATCGACACATACCTGCCGGACGCCCGCTCGCCCCAGCGCACCAGGTCACGACACACCTGCTCGAAGATCCAGCGGCCGAAGGCCTGCACCACGCCGATTTCCTCGGCGATGGGGATGAACAGGCCGGGCGAGACCATGCCCTGCCCGCCACGGTTCCAGCGCAACAGCGCTTCGGCCGCGTACAGGTCGCCGCTGGCGGCATCGACGATCGGCTGGTAGAACACCTCCAGTTCGCCCGCCGCCAGTGCACTCTTGAGGCCACGCTCGATATCCAGCCGCTCCTGCAGCTTGTGCGAAAGCTCCTCGTCGTAGTAGCTCAGTTCGCCCGAATGGCTGGTCTTGGCACGGTACATCGCCATGTCCGCCTTCTGCAGCAGATCGTCGAAATCACAACGCTCGCTGCGGCACAGCGCGACCCCCTTGCTGGCACTGATCACCACCGGCCGCCCGGCGACCGTGAACGGCTCAGCAAAAGCCTGGTCGAGTCGCTGAACCGCCTGCTGCAGGGTGTTGCTGGCCTCGTCCTGCGCCTCGCAGCCGACCAGCAGCACGAACTCGTCACCGGAAAAACGGCTGATCACCACGTCCTGGCTGGACGCAACACACTCATTGAGGCGCTCGGCGATATCCACCAGCAGACGGTCACCGGCGGCATGCCCCTGGGAGTCGTTGACGTCCTTGAAATGGTCCAGGTCGAAGATCAATACCGCCAGGGTGCCGCCCTGATGGCGCATGCGTGCGCGCAGCTGCGGGTAGTGCTCGCGCAGCCCGGTGCGGTTGAGCAGGCCGGTCAGCGGGTCGTGCTTGGCCTGGAAATACAGGCGCCGGGTCAGCGTCAGGTTGTGCACCACCATGCCCAGCACGTCCAGCATCTGCTGCAGCAGCGCCATCTCCTGGCCCTGCTCCGGCAGACCGGCGTTGATCAGCACCAACACGGCGATCACCTCGCTGCCGCCGCTCAACACCGGCATCACCAGCAGACGGTCATCGGCCTGCGCGCCGATCTGTGCCAGGAAGGCATAGTTGTTCTGCAAGGCTTGCTGTCGGCCGCGCAACACCTGGCGCGGCAGGGTCGCATCCTGCAGCACCCGCCACCCCGACTGCTGTTCGCGGGCGCGCATCGACACCGCCAGGCCGGAGCCGTCCGGCTCGCGCATCACCATCACGCCCGGCGCATCGGCCAGTTGCGCTGCGGTCGCCTGCACCGCCAGCATGGCGTCGCGCACACTGCTGACGCTGCGCAGCTGCTCATCGAGCCCGGACATCACCCGCATCAGCTGGAAATTGTGCCCGAGCTTGGCGGCGGCCTGGTCGAACGCCTCGCCCACCAGCTCGAACTCGTCATTGCTGCTGACGTCGGCGCGGGCAGAGAAATCGCCCTCACCCAGGCGCCGGGTGGCCTGCAGGATGCGCTCGAGCGGCTGCAGATTGCCCCGCACCAGGCGGATACTGAGCAGCAGCGACACACAAAGCACAAATAGTGCCGCTGCAGGAAAAGCAGTACGGAACAGGCTCACCGGCCGCAAGACATCGGTGGTGTAGGCGCCCACAGCAAAATACCAGTAGTCCACAGCGTATTTTGGCTTGAGGTGCAAATTCCACACCGCTGTCAGAAAGGACTGCTCATCCTTGGCGACGAATTCCCTGGGCGGCTCCCTGCTCCGGGCCATGCGCGCGACCAGTTCTAGCCATTCGCGCTCAACCGCCTGATTGCAGTGTAGTGGCTCGGCATTCTCATCAAGCACGCATACCCTTTCCCGACGCCCCTGAATTCCAGTCGGCACCCACAGAAAGTCGCGATTAATTTCCGCGACCAGTAGCCAGTCTTCGTCGGGGATAGGTGCGCGCACACGCAGAAACAGCCGGCTATCCGGGATGGACACTCCCGCGACTGGGGCACTGACCAGGGAACGCTCACGCAACTGCCGCAACAAATCGGTCGACACCGGACCCGCATCGCCCGGAGGCAAGAGCCGATTGGCATCCACCCAGAACAGCCGATTGATACGGTCCGCCAAGCTCAGTCGCTCTACGCTTCGCGACAGGTCACTACCGACCTCAAATGCTTCCGCCATGAGCGTCAGCTGGTCGCGGATCAGGTGCAGGCGATCGAGCGTGTCCATGCCCATCTGCAGGGCAAGTGCGCGTGAGTCTGCCAAGCCGCGTTTGTGCAGTTCATGCGAGACCTGGTAGTAGGCGCCCCCGGCGAACAGCAGCAGAGGTATCAGGGCTGCCAGCAGGAACGACAAGACGATGCGCTTGGCGACACGGCTGTTCAGGCTATCCCAGGTGATGCGCATCCGTGGCTACAAATCCTCGGCAGGGCCGTAAAAGTCCCCCTGGTGAGCCCGCACGATATCGTCCCGAGACTGCGCCGCCGTCAACGGCGCACGTGATTCACCGTCCGGCCCCATGCTGTACAGGTCGTAGTCCAGATTCAACGGCACTTCGGCATACAGTTTGCGGCGGTGTCCCGGGGGCGCACCTCCACCCTCGATACGCAGATATTGATAGGGATTGCCCCAGGGATCGTCCATCGCGGCACCGATCTGGTCGAGCGTGTCGGGCAGTCCACCATCGCGCAGCGCATCGTCGAGGATCACCGCGATGGTGCGCAGCTCGCGCACCACGGTATTGAGGCGCGCCTCGGCGACATACCCCTGGTACATGGACACCGCGATGCCGCTGAGAATCGACACGATCGCCACCGCCAACATCAACTCGATCAGCGACAGGCCGGACTGCTGTCTGGGCAGCCGGCAACGCGGCCCGGGCGATCGGGCAAAACGTGAACTGTTGCTCATCATATGTTGTTGGATTTGTTGTAGCGGTTTCAGGACTGCCCAGTTTATCGGCTCCCGCGATAAAAATTGAAGCCCGCGGCGCATATACCCCTCGGCGGCAGGGGAGATATACGCACCATCTATTAGCACATCGGAAAATTCGATTGTTGGCGCATGGTAGTGGCCGGCCGACGGGAGTATCTTTAGCGATCCCTAAAATAGCTCGAGTCGGGCTGTTGCCGCAGGGGCCTTTGCCGAGCCGGTTGCGGCTGGGCAAAGCTCCCTGCTTTTGCTGCCGGGCACGCCCGGTGGACGTTTCAATTGAGTATCCGCGACGGAGGAATATCCATGACGGAAGTCGTAGCCACCAACGAGACCATTCTCGTCGTCGGTGGCGGCATCAGCGGCATGACTGCCGCGCTTGAAGCCGCCGAGACCGGGAAGCAGGTCGTGCTGGTCGAAAAGCGCCCCTATCTGGGCGGCCGTGTCAGCCAGCTGTACAAGTACTTCCCCAAGCTGTGTCATCCGACCTGCGGCCTGGAGATCAACCAGCGTCGGGCCAAGATGAACCCGAACCTGACCATCCTGACCATGGCCGAGGTGACCGGGCTGTCCGGCGAGGCCGGCAATTACACCGCCACCGTCAAGCTCTCTCCGCGCTACGTCAACGACAACTGCACCGCCTGCGGCGACTGCGGCAAGGCGGTCGAGGCCGAGTTCGACAACGAGTACGACTACGGCATGTCCAAGCGCAAGGGCGCCTACCTGCCGCACGTCATGGCCCACCCGATGCAGTACGTGATCGATCCGGCCATTATCGGCACCGATGACGCGCAGAAGGCGAAAGATGCCTGCAAGTACGACGCCATCGACCTGGACATGCAAGAGCGCGAGATCGATTTCCCGTGCGGCGCCGTGATCTGGGCCACCGGCTGGCAGCCGTACGATGCGGCCAGGATCCAGCCCTATGGCTACGATCGCTTCGACAATGTCATCACCAATGTCGAATTCGAGCGCATGGCCGACCCGAAGGGCCCGACCGGCGGCAAGATCGTACGCCCGAGCGACGGCAAAGAGGCCAAGAACGTGGCCTTCATCCAGTGCGCAGGCTCGCGTGACCGCAACCACCTGTACCACTGCTCGCGCATCTGCTGCATGGCCTCGCTGAAGCAGACCCACTATGTGACCGACGCCTACGAAGACGCCAACGTCACCATTTACTACATCGACATCCGCGCCATCGACCGTTTCGAGGACTTCTACGCCACGGTCAAGGCGAAAGAGAACGTCACCTTCACCAAGTCCAAGGTCGCCAACATCATCAGCGACAAGGACGGCAACCCGATCTGCCGCGGCGTGGACACCGAGGGCTACCACCGTTACGAGAACACCCACGACCTGGTGGTTCTGGCAACCGGCATGGAACCGTCCGTGACCAAGTCCGACTTCCCGGTGGACATCGTGATCAACCGTGAAGGCTTCATCGAGGCCGACGAGGCCAACGGCGGCGTGTTCGCGGCCGGCTCGGCATCCGACGCACTCGACGTTAACCGTGCAGTTCAACATGCAACCGGCGCTGCCCTGAAGGCTATTCAGGTGGTCAACCGGGTTGCAGGAGCGGAGGCGTAAACATGGCAGACGACAAGAAATTCGCAGGCTTTGTCTGCACCGGCTGCGGCATCGGCGATCGCCTGGATGCCGGCCAACTGGAAACGACCGCAACCCGCGACGGCAAGATGCAGTCCTGCGTGCAGCACGAGATGCTGTGCAGCAAGGAAGGCGTGCAACTGATCCGTGACGCCATCGACAAGGACGGCGCCACCCACATCATGATCGCCGCCTGCTCGCGTCGCGCAAAAGTGGAAGCGTTCAACTTCACCGACGTGGCGATGAGCCGCGCCAACCTGCGTGAAGGTGTCATCTGGGCCCGCCCGGACAGCGACGAGAACCAGGAAACCACCCAGGAGATGGCGGACGACTACATCCGCATGGCCTGTGCCGAAGTGAAGTTCATGACCAAGCCGAGCATGTCCGGCGAGCAGGAACTGAACAAGACCCTGCTGGTGGTCGGCGGTGGCGTGACCGGCATGACCGCGGCCCTCGAGGCCGCGGCAGCCGGCTTCCCCTGCCACATCGTCGAGAAGACCGGCGCGCTGGGCGGCTGGGCCGCCAAGTGGCACAAGCGCATCCCCTACAGGGCCGCGCCCGAGGGCACCGACAACAGCCGCACCGCGCACCTGCCGCAACCGGCCGACAACGACGTGGCGGACATGATCGCCAGGGTCGAGGCCAGCGACATGATCACCGTGCATCTGAACAGCACCGTGACCAAGACCTCCGGTGCACCGGGCCGCTTCTCCGCCGACATCACCACCGAGTCAGGTGGCACGTCAACTGAGAACTTCGGTGCGGTGATCCAGGCCTCCGGCTGGAAGGCCTTCGACATCGACGCGCTGCCGCAGTACGGCTCGTCGAATGCCGACGTGGTCACCAACATCGAGCTGGAAGCGATGGCCCGCGAGGCCGGCGACGGCCCGATCAAGCGTCCGTCCGACGGCAAGGAAGTGAAATCCGTGGCCTTCGTGCAGAACGCCGGCCAGGCCTCCGACGAGGAAGGGCACCTGCCGTACCACTCCGGCATCGGTGACCTGATCGCGATCAAGCAGGCGTTCTACTTCAAGCAGCAGAACGGCGACGATTGCGACACCACCATCCTGTTCGACAACCTGCGCACCCCGGGTGCCGCTGGCGAGGACTTCTACCGTTCCGGCCAGCAGAAGATGGTGATCTTCTCCAAGGGCGATGTGTCCGAGGTGACCAGCTCCGGCAACGGCGCCAGCGTCAAGTTCAAGGACCTGATCCTCAATGAGGAGGTGAACCTGGACGTCGACCTGGTGGTACTGGATACCGGCATGGTGCCGAACTCAGGCCCCGACCCCTACGCGGTCACCGTGGCCCTGGAAAAGCTGCCGCTGGAAGAGCGTGACAAGGCCAAGGCCGATATCGAAGCCAAGGTGGCCGAGCAGTCGGTGTCGATCGAGTCGATCCTCAACCTGGACTACCGCCAGGGTACCGACCTGCCGCACCTGTCCAACGGCTTCACCGACTCGCACTTCATCTGCTTCCCGTACGAGACCCGTCGTACCGGCATCTACGCGTGCGGCCCGGTACGTCGCCCGATGGACATCAAGCAGGCGCAGGACGACGCCACCGGCGCGGCGATGAAGGCGATCCAGGCGGCGGTCAACGCCGGCCAGGGCCTTTCCGCCCACCCGCGGGTCGGCGACCTGTCGTTCCCGAGCTTCCGCAAGGAAGGCTGCACCCAGTGCAAGCGCTGCACCGTGGAGTGTCCGTTCGGCGCGATCAACGAGGACGAGAAGCGCTACCCGATGTTCAACGAGTCGCGCTGCCGCCGTTGCGGTACCTGCATGGGCGCCTGCCCGGTGCGCGTCATCTCCTTCGAGAACTACTCGGTGGACACCGTCGGCCAGCAGATCAAGAACGTCGATATCCCTGACGAATTCGATGAAAAGCCGCGCATCCTGGTGCTAGCCTGTGAGAATGATGCCTACCCGGCACTCGACCAGGCCGCCATGAGCGGCCAGGAAATCAGCCCCTGGGCCCGCGTCATCCCGGTGCGTTGCCTCGGCTCGGTTTCCCTGTCGTGGGTCACCGACTCGATGAACAACGGCTTCGACGGCATCATCATGATGGGCTGTCAACGCGGTGACGACTACCAGTGCCACTTCGTTCGCGGCTCCACCATGGCGGCCGAGCGTATGGCCAAGGTCGGTGACACATTGTCGACCCTGAACCTCGAACCCGAGCGCGTCATCGTGCACGAGGTTGCCATTACCGATATCGAGCGCGCACCGCGCCTGATCAAGGACATGGAAGAGGTCATCGAAAAGGTCGGCATGAGCCCGTTCAAGTTCTAAGAGGGAGATTGCAATGAGTGATATGAATACCGCAATGGTTGAAAAGTATCGCAACAACTTCCTCAAGGAAGTTGAGGCGAACGTCGAAGAGGGCGAGTGGGTCAAGATGTGCATGCAGTGTGGCGTGTGCGCCGGCTCCTGCCCGCTGGGCGATGCCTGGGAGCACACCCCGCAGAAGATCTTCATGATGATCCGTGCCGGCAAGCGTGACGAGGTATTGGCATCCGATTCGATGTGGATGTGCACCTCCTGCTACAACTGCATCGTACGCTGCCCGCGCGAACTGCCGATCACCCACATCATGCACGGCCTGGCGACCTACGCGAAAAAGCTCGGCCTGGTGCCGCAGAACCAGCCGACCGCGCAGTTCTCGCAGATGTTCTGGGACAACATGATGAAGAAGGGCCGGGTCAACGAGCTCAAGCTGGGCCTGTCGCTGTACTTCAAGGACGGCTTCGGCCAGGGCATCAAGAACGCCATGGCCAACCAGAAGCTGGGCATGAACATGATGAAGGCCAAGCGCATGAGCGCCGGCGAGTTCTTCGGCGGTCACGGCGTGAAGGACCTCGGCGGCCTGCAGAAGATCATCAAGAAGGCGGAAGAGATCGAAGCCGCCAAGCTTGAAGCCAACAAGTAACGGAGCATCCAGATGGCTAAATACGAATACTCCTATTACCCCGGCTGCTCCTCGCAGGACGGTGCGTCCTCCTCCAACCTCGGCAAGTCCATCGACACCATGTGCGAGGAGTTGGACGTCAAACTCAACGAGATCCCGGACTGGAACTGCTGCTCCGCCTCCATCGGTTACGGCGGCGGCTCGGTGCTGCCGCGCATGGCCCTGTCGGCGCGCAACATCGCCCTGTCCGAGCAGCATCACCCCGACCAGGACATCGTCGCGACCTGTGCCGCCTGCTGGCTCGCCACCAAGGAAGCCGCCGAGCGTTTCAAGCACGACGAGAACTTCTTCCAGGAAGCCAACACCGCGCTGGCCGAGGCCAACCTGAAGCTGACCAACAAGAAGCCGATCCGCCACATGGCGGAGGTGCTGATCGAGGACATCGGCTACGACCAGCTGTCCTCCGGCGTGAAGAAGCCGCTGGAAGGCCTGAAGATCGCCGGTTACGTCGGCTGCCAGACCAACCGTCCGTTCGGTATCGACGGCGAGTCCTTCGAGAACCCGCTGTACCTGGACAAGATGGTCGACTCGCTGGGTGCCGAATCGATCAAGACCTACGAAAAGAAGGTGCAATGCTGCGGCGGCGCACTGGCCTTCTCCGAGCCGGAGAAGTCGCAGGAAATGATCAAGGGCATCATCGAGGCCGCCTACGACAACGGCGCCGACATGATCGCCACCCCGTGCCCGCTGTGCCAGGCCAACGTGGAGATCTACCAGGACCAGATCAACGAGCGCTTCGGCACCAAGTTCGAGATGCCGGTGGTCTACTACAGCCAGCTGATCAGCGTCGCCTACGGCCGCAGCGCCTCCGACGCGGCCCTGGACGGCCAGATCATCAAGGCCAAGAAGCTGGAAGACATCGCCAAGTAAACGGCGCCTTCAACCAGCAACGAAAAAGCCCGCGCAAGCGGGCTTTTTTGTATCTGCATCATCGGCCGGCAGTGTCAGCCATCGCTCTGCCCCAGACGTTCGTACTCGGCGATCACCTGCCCACCGAACAGCAGGATGATCGCGGCGAACTCCAGGCTGAGAAGGATCACGATGGTGGTCGCCAGCGAGCCGTACACCACATTCACCAGCGACAGGGTGCCCAGGTACCACACCAGGGCGTGGCGGGTAAGCTCCCACAACAGGGTGGCCGCGATACCGCCGACCAGGGCGTGCGACCAGGCCAGCCGCCCGACCGGCAGCACCAGGTACAGCGAGGTGAGCAACAGCACCTCGCCAAGCAGGCCCAACAGGTACAGCACCACGGCTGTAGTGGCGCTCATGTTCAACCGCTGCCCGAACACCAGCAGGCTGTCGCCCTGCGCCGTCAGCCAGCTGGCGACCAGGCTGACCACCAGCAGCCCTACCGCCAGCAGTACGATATACACATAGGGAATCACCGCCGAAACCAGGAAATGTCGGCGCTGCACCCGCGCACGGTGGTAGAAGATGCTCGCCATGGCATTTTCCAGCACGCTGAATGCCAAGGAACTGAAGAACAGCAGGAACAGCAATCCGGCCACGCCCACCACCTTCCAGTGATCGAGGAAGGCGGCCAGATCGCTCAGCAGTTCGCCGGAGCGGGTCGGCGCGGCCAGTTCCAGGTAGGTCCCCAAGGTCTCCAGCAACAGCGCCCGGTCGAGAAACTGCGACAGCAGGATCAGCAACAGGGCCAACATCGGCACGATCGACAACAGTGTGTAATAAGCCACCGCACCGGCCAGCAGCAGCCCCTGGTGCTCACGGAAGGCCAGCAACACCTGGCGTATGAAACCCGCGGGGTGTCTCATGACATGTTGCAATGCAGAACTGGCCATGGGCGCATTGTGGCACGCCGACGCGGCGAAGGCTCACCGGCGCGAACGCGCCGGCAATGCGCGCGACGATCACGCTATCGGCGGCCCGGCAAGGCGCTTCGAGCGCTTGGGCGAACAACGTCTATAATTAAAAAAAGAGGCCAAAAGCAGGCTTTTTGCTGTCGTTTACTGGTGTTTTTGCGGTAAAACAGGTAAAACACACGAAACGACATATTCTCAGTCATACACCGACCGGGCTCTCCCGGCATCGGACGCCACCACCCCGCCTGGAAGCGGAAGCCCTCCGGAAACATGAGCAATTCGTCAGAGATTGCCAGGGAGGAGACCGAATGAAGGCCACCTATCGAGTGTTGATGGCCGGTATGCTCACCAGCATGTTGAGCGTACCCGCCGCACAGGCACAGCCACTCTCGCAGGCCGAACAGGCCCGCCTGCTGTTGCAGCTGGTACAGCTGAACAACGGCATCTATCAGCGGGTACACGCCAGCCCCGCGCAGTCGAGGAATATTAGCCCGTTGCGCGCGTCGGTAAGGGAGAAGCTCATTGAAGCGATCAAATTGAGCGACTGATAACGATAGTCACGGCGGACACGCCGGACTACGCCACGCTTCCAAAGGAGACCGGGAATGTACTACCGAATACTGATGGCAGTGAGCTGCCTGCTTGCCTCTTCCACGCTGTTTGCCGCAGAACCGCTGAGCTGGGCCGGCTGCGGCATCACCAAGAAGGCCTTCATGGCCGAACTCGCTTCGGCCTACCAGAAAAAGACCGGCGTCGAGATCGTGCTCGAAGGCGGTGGCGCCGCCAAGGGCATCCGCCGCGTCGGCGACAAGTCGGTAGCGATCGGCGGCACCTGCCGGCCGAAACTGCCCAACCGCGACGACGAATTGCGTACCCGCCTCAATCCGGTGGCCTGGGATGCACTGACTGTGATCGTGCACCCGGACAACCCGGTCAACGACATCACCCTGGAACAGCTGCGCGCGGTACTGGAAGGCCGTATCAGCAACTGGAAGGCACTGGGCGGGCCGGACCGTCCGCTCGACCTGCTGATCCGTCGCGGCAAGCTGTCCGGTGTCGGACGCACCCTGCGCGAACTGGTGTTCAACGACTACGACAAGGTGTTCGTCTCCGAGCACGTGTACAAATCGTCCGGCCCGCTGGAGCAGGCGGTCGAAAGCAACCCCAACGCCATCGCGGTGACCGGGGTGAGCAGCTCCAAGAAACGCCAGGTCAAGCAGCTGTCGCTCAACGGCAAGGCGCCCGACTACGAAAACATCCGTAGCGGCGAGTACCTGTTGTATCGCCCGCTGTACATCACCTTCAACCCGTCGCACCCGCGCTACCGGGACGTGCGCAAATTCGTCGACTTCGCGCACAGCCGGGTCGGTCGCGACATCATCCGCCGCGCAGGCTCGGTACCCTATCTCGACGCACTGCACCTGATCCGCCGCCAGCGCGAGCAGTGGCTGGATGCGCGCGACGCCACCATCGGTTCCCGCTGACCGCACCACGGCCGCCGGCAAGTCGCCGGCGGCCGTCCTCCCCGAACTGCCGCAACAAATTCCCGCTAAATTTCTGCACCCTGCTGCCGACCCTGTGGTTACCGCTGCAAAACCACAACCAAATCGTCACAAAGGGGTAGAACAATGGATTGGCAGATTTCCGCGCTGACCCAGGGAAGAACCATCCGCGGCAAGATCTACCGCATGCTCGGCACCCTGTTCGCCATCATGCTGGTATGCACCGCGACCTATATGGCCTACAGCCAGCGCGCCATGGTGGAAGACCTGGTCGAACACCAGGCCACCGATCTGGCCGACTCCTACTTCGACAACATCAACACCCTGATGCTGACCGGCGGCATGGCCAACCGTGACATCCCGCGCAACAAACTGCTGTCGCGTGCGGAAGTGCTGGATGCACGTATCCTGCGCGGCGACTCGGTGATCAAGATGTACGGTGACGGCAGCGACTATGCCAAGCCGGTCGACGAACTCGACCGACGCGGCCTGGCCGGTGAGAGCATCCGCGAGATCCGCGACACCCCCGAAGGCCGGGTGCTGAGCGTGCTCACCCCGCTGCCGGCGAGCAACGACTTGCGCGGCACCGATTGCATCAGCTGCCATGTCAGCGCCCAGGGCGACATCCTCGGCGCGGTACGCGTGGACTACTCGCTGCAGGCCCTGGACGCCGCCGCCACCCGCGACCTGCTGACCAACATCGGCATCAACTCGGCGCTGATGATCGTCGGCCTGCTGATCATCGGCGCCCTGTTCAGCCGCATGGTGTCCAGCCCACTCAAGGAGCTGACCGGGATGATGAAGTCGGTGGCCGAAGGCAATGCGGACTATTCGCAGAAGCTGGTGGTCGACTCGCGGGACGAGATCGGCGAGCTGGCGGATTATTTCAACCAGGCGGTCGGCAAATTCGGCCAGCTGATCAAGCACACCGAACAGCAGAATCGCGAGGCCACGCGCATCAAGACCGCGCTGGACTGCGTCACCACCAACGTGATGGTGGCCGACAAGGACTTCAACATCATCTACCTGAACCCGGCGGTGCAGCAGATGTTCGCCGAGGCCGCGGACGACCTGCGCGAGCGCCTGCCCAGGTTCGATGCCAACAAGCTGCTCGGCCAGAACATCGACGTGTTCCATGCCGATCCCTCGCACCAGCGCCGCCTGCTGGAGCGCCTGGACAAGACCTACGAATCGCAGGTCAGCGTCGCCGGCCGCACCTTCCGCATCATCGCCAACCCGGTGATCGACGAGCACGGCGAGCGCCTCGGCTTTGCGGTGGAATGGGCCGACCTGACCGCCGAGCTGAAGGCCGCCGAAGAGGAGCAGCGCCGTCTCGAGAACGAGCGCCAGCACGCCATGGAAAACCTGCGCATCCGCACCGCGCTGGACAACGTCGGCAGCTCGGTGATGGTGGCCGACCAGGACTACAACATCATCTACCTGAACAAGACCCTGGAGAAGATGTTCAAGGACGCCGAGGGCGAACTGAGGCAGGTGCTGCCGAATTTCAACGCCGACCGACTGATCGGCGAGAACATGGACGTGTTCCACAAGGACGTGCATCACCAACGTCGCCTGCTCGACCACGCCACCTCCACCGTCAGCAGCGAAGTGGAAGTGGCCGGCCTGACCCTGCGCATCGTCGCCAACCCGGTCACTGACGAGCACGGCGAGCGCCTCGGTACCGTGGTCGAATGGGCCAACCGTACCGAAGAGGTCGCGGTGGAGAAGGAGATCGACGGTCTGGTCGCCGCGGCACGCAAGGGAGAACTCAGCCAGCGCATCCCGCTGCAGGGCAAGCAGGGCTTCTTCCAACAGCTGGCGATCGGCATGAACGACCTGGTGGAAGTGATCGAGAACGTGTTCGGCGATATCGGCCAGGCCATGGGCCGCATGGCCGAGGGCGACCTGACCCAGCCGATCACCCGCGATTACGCCGGCACCTTCGGCAAGGTCAAGGGCGACGTGAACGCCACCATCGGCAACATCGAGAAGATCGTGCAGGACCTGCGCGAATCGGCCGACGCCATCTCCATCGGTTCCGAAGAGATCACCAGCGGCAACACCAACCTGTCCTCGCGTACCGAGCAGCAGGCCTCCTCGCTGGAGGAGACCGCCGCCTCGATGGAGCAACTGACCTCCACGGTGCGCAACAATGCGGACAATGCCCAGCAGGCCAACCAGGTCGCGAGCAATGCCAGCCAGCTGGCGACCCGTGGCGGCCAGGTGGTCGGCCGCGCGGTCGAGGCGATGGGCGAGATCAACAGCTCGAGCAACCGCATCGCCGAGATCATCGGCGTGATCGACGAGATCGCCTTCCAGACCAACCTGCTGGCGCTCAATGCCTCGGTGGAGGCGGCGCGTGCCGGCGAGCAGGGCCGTGGCTTCGCGGTGGTCGCCACCGAGGTACGCAACCTGGCCTCGCGTTCGGCCGAGGCCGCCAAGGAGATCAAGGAGTTGATCCAGGACTCGGTCGGCAAGGTCAAGGCGGGCACCGAGCTGGTCAACGAATCCGGTGAGACCCTGGAAGAGATCGTGCTGGGGGTGAAGAAGGTCGGCGACATCATCGCCGAGATCGCCGCTGCCTCGGCCGAACAGTCGGCCGGTATCGACCAGATCAACCAGGCGGTCACCTCGATGGACGAGGTCACCCAGCAGAACGCCGCCCTGGCCGAGCAAACCTCCGCCGCCTCCGCCTCGATGAGCGAAAAGGCCCGCGAGATGGATCGACTGGTGAGCTTCTTCAAGGTGACCGGGGGCGCGTCCGCCGCGCGCAGCAGCATGAACCCGGGCGCTTCCACGCCGGCCCCGGCAGCGCGTCCCGCAGCTGCTGCGGCCCGGGCACCGGCAGCGGCGCCCGCGCCGGCCCCCAAGGCTGCCGTCAAGCCGGCTGCCGCGCCCGCGGCCCAGTCGATCCCGGCACCGGCCCTGGACGACGACGAGTGGGAAGAGTTCTGAGCGAGCCGCTCAGGAAACAATCCCGAACAGCCCGGCCCATGGCCGGGCTTTTTGTTGGCCATGTCAGGGTTAGCTGCTGACCCTCAGGGGTCGGAGTCGGCCCTTGCGAGCACGGCCTATCGAGCCACCTCGGGGGAGGCCGACTCCGACCCCTCCCCCGCGAGGCTGCAAGCGGGCACCACTGGCAGACGGCAAGCGCGCAAAAAAATGCCCGGCCAGGGCCGGGCGAGAATGGAGGATGTCCTTTCGGAGAGAACACCGTCGACCCGCCGGGGTGGCAGGCCGAACGGATTCGGGTCGGATCCGCGAGGGATCAGTGGATGAACAGGCCGCCGTTGACCGGCAGGTTGGCGCCGGTGATGTAGGTGCTCTCGTCGGCCGCCAGGAAGGCCACCGCCGCGGCGATCTCTTCCGGGGTGCCCATGCGCCGCATCGGGATGCCGCCGACGATGGCCTCGCGCACGTCGTCGCGCATGGCGGCGGTCATCGCGGTCTCGATGTAGCCGGGCGATACGGTGTTGGCGGTCACGCCCTTGGCGGCACCCTCGTAGGCCAGGGCCATGCTGAAACCGTGCATGCCCGCCTTGGCCGCCGAGTAGTTGGCCTGGCCGAACTGGCCGCGCTGGCCGTTCACCGAGGAGATGTTGATGACACGGCCGAAGCCGTTCTCCAGCATGCCGTTCCACACCGGCTGGGTGACGTTGTAGACGCTGCTCAGGTTGACGTCGATGACCGCATTCCACTGCTCGGGGGTCATCTTCTTGAACGTGGTGTCGCGGGTGATGCCGGCACAGTTGACCACGATGTCGACCCGGCCGTGCTTGTCGACCACCGCCTGCATCATGCGCGCAGCATCGGCCTGGTCGGCGACATCGCCACACAGTACTTCAATGCTGCCATTCTCGGCCTGCCAGGCCGGAACCTTATCCGCTTCAGAGGTATGTGCCAGGGCCACCACGGTGGCGCCTTCCGCGGCCAGGCGCCTGCAGATCGCGGTACCGATACCGCCCATGCCGCCGCTGACCACGGCAATCCTGTTCTGTGAATTCATAGTCCTATCCTCCCGGGAGTCTGGCCCTGCTTGTTATCGGGCCGTTAACGATTTTTGAATTATGCATATACGGCCGGCCTGGTGACGGCCGGCCGTCAGAACAAGCAAGGATCAGGCTGCCTGCTTGGCCGCCTTGCTGGCCTGCTCGGAGGCCTCTTTCACTGCACCCTCGGCCCAGGCGCGGTATTGCTCGCCGCTGGTCTGCATCAGCTCGACCGTCTCGCGGGTCTTCTCGACCATGTCTTCAGCCAGCTTGCGGCTCAGTTCCACCTGGCCGCTCAGGACCTCCTGGTAGTCCTTGGCATCGCTGGTCAGCTTGACCTGGGCCACGGCGGTATCGACCAGGCTGCCGAAGGCTTCCATCTGCTTTTCCATCAGCTTGTTCCAGGCGCCCATCTGCAGTTCGCCCAGTTCGCGCAGGCTCTGGTAGCCCTTGTTACCCAGCTCGTTCATCATCTCTACGGTTTCTTGTGCGTTGGTCATGGCAAATCTCCTGTGAATTGTGCATCGCACCATTTGTTGCATTGCAGCATAGGAAGGGATCTGCCCACTGTCAAGCAATTTTTTGTGCGGCGCACAATATTTTGCCCAAACCGATGGCTGGCGTGGCAAGCCGTGCTTATTTGTCGCCGGGAGAACCGCCGCCGAAAAAGCTCTTCTGGAACTCGGTCCACATCTTCATGTTCTGTTCGGCGATGCGGCTCATGGCGGAAACCGGGTCGGCACCCATGGTCTCGCGCAGCTGCGCCTGCTGGCGGGTGAACAGCTGCAGACTCTCTTCGAGATACTTGGCGAACATACCCTGCAGGGTGCCGCCGTAGAAACGGATGATCTGCTGCAGCATGGCCGAGCTGAACATCGGCTCGCCCGCCGATTCGGCCTCCATGATGATCTGCAGCATGATGCTGCGGGTGATGTCCTCGTCGCTGTTGGAATCGACCACCTTCACACAGGCACCACCGGCCACCAGGTCCTTGAGGTCCGCCAGGGTGATGTACTTGCTGCTTTCGGTATCGTACAGGCGGCGGTTGGGATATTTTTTGATCAGTCGGTGCGTCATGGCAGCGGTCCTGCTGGAGAGAACCGGGGTATTCTACGTACTCGCGCCGCCGACAGCGAACCGAAACGCCCCACGCTTGAGACGCGTCAAACTGCTTGCGCCCGATTGCGAGCGCACAGCCCGCTGTTTCACCCAGGGACACGCCCTATGTTCGACCTGCATCCGACCCCGCAACTGCTCCACGCCCTGTACCTGATCACCCTGCTGGCGGTAGTGGTTTCCTCCGCCTCGGCGGTACTCAAGGCCGGTTTCAAGCAGTTCGACCTGTTCGGCGTGATCATCATCGCCATCGCCACCGGGCTCGGCGGCGGCTCGCTGCGCGACATGCTGCTCGACCGCGAGGTGTTCTGGATCCGCGACCAGAGCTTCTTCTTCGCCTCGCTGCTCAGCGCCATCGCGATCTTCATACTGGCGCGCCTGGTGCGTATCCCGCCGCGCTTTTTCCTGATCCCGGACGCCGCCGGCCTGGCCACCTTCGGAGTCGCCGGCACCCTGGTGTCGCTGATGGTCGGCGCGCCCTGGATGGTCGCCAGTTTCATGGGCGTGATGACCGGCACCATGGGCGGCATCTTCCGCGACGTGCTGTGCAACGAGCAGCCGATGGTTTTCAGCAGCCCGCTGTACGCCACCGTCTCCTGGGCCGGCTGCCTGTTGTTCATCTGGCTGCTGAGCCTGCAGGTCGATGCGACCTGGGCGGCGATCGGCAGTGGCCTGGCGATCTTCGCGGCACGCCTGCTGGCACTGCACTTCGACATCAGTCTGCCGCGCTTCCGCTTCAAGCAGTAGGCGTCGCCAGCGCCGGCCTCGCAGCGAGGCGAACCACCGCGATCACCTTGTGCCGAGTGCGAACCCGGTCTCACACCGGCGAAGCAGGCCGGGCAAGCCCTCAAGGACGCCGCCCGCAAGCCGTTACCGGTAACGATCACCTGACAGGCGGAACCCCTGATGTCGCACCCCATGCCCCTGGACGAACTCGCCTACGATTCGCTCGAGTCGCTGTCCCTGCCCGACGTGTATATCCGTCTGCGCGAGGTCATGGAATCGGAGGACGCCTCGATGGACGATGCCGCGCAGGTGCTGTCACTCGACCCGGCACTCGCCGCGCGCGTACTGCGCATGGCCAACAGCGCCTTCTACGGCTTCCGTTCGCAGGTGGACACGGTCAGTCGCGCCGCCAACATCCTGGGCATGCAGAAGATCCACGACCTGGCGCTGGCCGCCAGTGTCGCCAAGACGATGGAAGGCCTGAGCAACACCCTGATGGACCTGCACACCTTCTGGTACCGCAGCGTGCACTGCGGCTTTCTGGCCAAGCAGATTGCCGCCGGTGCCGGCATGCCGGGCGCCGAGAGCATGTTCGTGCGCGGCCTGCTGCACGACATCGGCCACCTGGTGCTGTTCTCTCGCTGCCCGGACGAGTGCCGCCAGGCCCTGGCCCAGGCCGATCGCGGCCTGGACGCCCGGCTGCAGGTCGAGCGCGAGCTGATCGGCATCGACGCCCTGCAGTTCACCGCGGAACTGGCGCGGGTGTGGCAACTGCCAGCCGTGTTCACCCAGACCTATGCGCAGCTACAGCAGCCGGAGAACGCCGATCCGCAGCTGGCGCGCGAGATCGCCATGCTCAACGTCGCGGTACAGTTCAGCAGCGGCGTCGATTCGGACCTGCTGGTCAGCGACATACTGCAACTGATCCGCCCGGGCATATGGCGCACCGCCGAGCTGCCGCCGGACGTCGGCGCCGCGGCACTCGATGCCTCGACCCTGGAAATGGTCGAGGCCATGTACCGGGTGCTCACCCAGCACGACTGAGCGGTCGCCACCGCTGCACAGCGTAGGGTGCAATAAGCAACGCACATTGCACCACACAGGGCTGAATACGGCGCAATGCACTGCGTTTATTGCACCCTGGCGAAACAAAAAGGCAGCACAAAGTGCTGCCTTTTCGTATCTGCGAATAGACTAGATTTACAGCGTCTCGACCGCCATCGCCACGCCCTGGCCACCACCGATGCACAGGGTCGCCAGGCCACGGCTGGCACCGGAGTGTTTCATGCCGTGCAGCAGGGTCACCAGCACGCGGCAGCCGGAGGCACCGATCGGG
>Ga0272444_10001350_pt1 | contig 23761 bp, 27 predicted proteins | sample SSMForm13_FD_201033 | JGI IMG/M metagenome (GOLD analysis project Ga0272444, IMG submission 201033) | Marine sediment archaeal communities from Little Sippewissett salt marsh, Falmouth, MA, United States - SSM-Form-13 | ecosystem: Environmental > Aquatic > Marine > Wetlands > Sediment ...
TTACAATATTAATATATAACATTGTTTCGATGTTGTCAAGGGATTTTTGCCGTCTGAAAAATTAATGCTTAATAAGCAACTCCTTTCCGTTTTTGCCGATCTTGCATTCGAGGATTGCGCCGCCCATCGGGTTAGGGCTGAACCCCCTTTCAACGGCGAACTGGCTGGAGAGCGGACGCACAAACGTACTCGTGATTACGTGGATACACTCCCGCGTATATACTTTGCACTGTTCGGACAGCCCCATCCTGACGGACTTATCGGAGATGGAAACGTGCTTGTGTCCGAACCAGATTACATCAGCCTTGTCGATCTGAACGTCCATTCGATTGAAATCGATCATGCCCTTGCTTACGGGTGCGTGACCGCCCATCCCATGATGATAATAGATAACCAGGTTGCGCCCAGATGAGTCCCCGTTCCTGAAGAAAAACTTGTAGAACCCGCAGAACCCGCCGTATGCAATATGATCGCCAAGCATTTTAATAAGGAGCTTCGTTACGTTTATGCTGTGATATTTCTGAAGGACGGATTCATGATTGCCGTCGCCCATCAGGACGATCTTGTCTGCATATGGTTCAAGCGTCTTGGCTGCGTATTCAAGCGAGGCGTTTATGATGTCAGAGCGATTGCCAAATTTAGGATCGACAACATCCGGCGAATACCGCTTGTAATCCTTTGGCAACAGCAAGTCCATCGTGTCGCCGTTTATCAGGATAAAGTCGCATTCGTCGTGCATCCTCTCCATGTAGCGATGAAAGTAGTTCTTGTCGAATCCCGCCGCGCCGATATGGATGTCTGAAATCAGCCCGAAGCGAAACGTCTGATTTATCGCATATTGAATCGTGTCCGGATAACGATGCCCCAGGATGAGCGTCTTGTCGCTTTCAGTTTTCACCTAACTCTCGGTGTTCGTGTGATTCGATTAGCCGGTTCAGGTAAAATCCGGCTTTGGTTGCGTTTTCAAGCGGAGTACTTTTCCTATATAGACGAATTAAATATTTCAGAATTGAACCGATCCAGTAAGCGTCTGTTCCCGTTGCGCCGGTAAACTCAATGAAGTCTTCAATGATGTCAATCGCCTGCTTGTCGCCGCGAACGTAATGCGAATCATCCGGCTTTGACTCTGGATGGGGATGACATTCATCAACATCATGCTCAAGATACCTCCTGCGCTCAGCCGCTGGGGTGCTCATTAGAAATTTGCGCTTTTCTTTGCCGGGAAGTTTTTCATAACATTCAATTTTCATCTCTCCCACCTCTGAGGATATTTTGGCTTTCGCCGGTACTGGTTCTTCGGCGTGTGCGCTCGTTCCTTAGCGAAGTCCGGCGTTTTTCGCCGCGACTTCTTGCGTTTGTAGATGAGCCGAAGTTCATCCTTGTCAAAGTTCATTGCCGTTCATTTTAATAGCGTTGGCGTTGTTAAAACCATTTTGCTGACGTTAGCAAAATGGTCCCCCTTAAATCGGCTTCCCCAACACGATCATCCTCCGCACCTCGTCCATGTCCATGTTTGGGCAGGTCTTGTGAGTCTTGGTTTGCGCCTCGTAATGTCCCTGAACCTGAACCTTTTCGGGACGAAACATGGCGATCAAGCCGTTGCAAAGAATGACCAGGCTCTGCATTTGTTCTTTATTGAATCCGCGAACTCCGGTCAGACAAATTCCAATCGAGTTGCGGTTTTTGCCTTGAACGTGCGCCCCGACCTCACTGATCTTTCGACCCGTCCGAACCGACCCGTCTTCCTCTATCACATAGTGATAGCCGATACGTTTCCACCCCCGCCCCCTGTGCCAATCATCAATCTCAGCGGCGGTTGTACCAGGCGGCGAGTCGGAACAATGGATGATAATACGGTCTATCTTCCGCATTAGTCGTCGTTTTTCGGAGCGTCATCCGAGTCAAGCCCGCGAATGTAGCCGCGCATATAGGCGAAAATCCTTTCTTGAAAGACGGTCTCAATCTTCTCCCACAGCTTACCGAGCTTTTTATTGCCCGTTACGGTTGACCATCGCCCGTGCCTTTCCCCTAACGCCTCAGCCTTTTTCTCGGTGACGAACATCGGGATGACCGACGTTATAACCCCGCCGAGGGCAAGTGACCCAATGGGAACTAAAATTGATTGCCAGTCCATATCAAATCCAAAGTTTCATAAAAATGTTTATCCCCGTGATGATCCCACCGCCGCCGATGAACGCAAGAACGACATCCCATTTTCTATTGCGCTGTTTGTCCTCATTCACGTGTATTCGTTCGAGGCGGTCGACCTGCATTATCAGACCTGGCTTACCGTTTCCGCGAAGGATCTTATCGATCGCGTCAATTTTTCCCTCAATGCGCATCAGCGTTTTCTTTTGTTGCGATTCGCTGACGCGCCGGTCATCGCCATTCCACGTCATAGCGTCACCTCCACACCAAATTTGATCTTCCACGTCTCAAGTCCATCTTTGCGGTAAATTCCTCGAATAAACGGGGCGTAGCGGCGTTCATTCTGGCTCTTTATATCAATCGTCGCATCGACGGAGTGAACGTCTAAGAAGTCTGTTAAATAGGTTAATTTGCCATAATCCAAAAGCGGGGTTTTGAAGACGAACACTCCGTCAGCGTTAGCCCACGCTTCAGCCGTTACTCCGCCTCCAAAGTCAAGGGAGCCAACGTCGCGGAAAATGGTTACGGATTGCCGGTCGATATTAGCCGCTTCATGTAGATTTGACTGCAATTCGACAGCCCATTTGTTTGTTATCGGCTTCAAACAGGCAATGCCGTAACCCCAATAGTACAAGCCGTTCTCGCGCTCGCCGAATGCGCTTACGTTGAGAACGCCCCACGTCGCGCCGCCGCTCAGTTCCCAGTCGGCGGGATTTCCCTGAACGTTGGCGGTACGGATTGACAGCGCCCCTTCGATCACGTCGGGGGCGAATATGGTTAAAAAGGATTTTTTTCGAGGAGTAGCCGCAGGTTGCGGATCATATGGGTTGAGTAATTCGTCAGTTAATCCGAACAGTGAGTCCGTTTTCTCTTCAGCGCGGACGGCGGCTGATCTAAAATCGTCCGTCCTTTCATCTCCTCGCGCCAAAGAAAAGCCGATCAGCAGCAGAATGATGCCGATTGTAAGTGTGATCAGATATTTGATCCGTTCACTCATCGCTCTGTCCGAATGTCATATAGTTTACTATTTGTAAACATTATAGTAACATTTTCGCCGTTTGTCAAGGCTGCCCACCATCTTTCTCGCGCCGTCGCCTGGTCATAGTCGTACCAATAGGGATAACTGGCAAGCGCAATCGGCGCAACTAACGCGGTTTCAGCGTGATTGTGGTATGCCCCGTTCGTTGGATAAGCATACGTCGAATACCCCAGCGAGGCGGAGATGACGTTGCCGCCGAGATCGTATGGAACATAGATCACAGACTGGGCAGGTTGCTGAACCATAGACATTATGACTGGATCTGTGTAGCCCTTTTGAATGACGTGTGCGAGCCCGTACATCGTATAGTCATTTGAAAAATAGTTCTTGCCCCAAACGCCCTCGTTTGGCCACATCCACAACGCCCACTGTTGAATTTTCTCGGCGATGAGATTAGTCTCAACGTCCTTCTCCAGCATGATATAGGCCATGAATTTATCGTAACCGCCAGATAATGCCCCCGTTCCATCCTGGTAGAGGTTCCAGTCTGACTCAACCCCAGCTTGTGAATATCCGAATAATAGCGTTTTCGCAAATCCGTCCATGTCATCAGCATCGAACACTATTCCAGCATCGTAGAGTGGCTGAACGCAATACATCATTGTCCACGCGCCATGAGGCCCGTCTTCGAGGAGTCCTTCGGGCACGGGATCGCCGGGGTTGTACTCATACAGATACTCACCATCGCCCCCCGTGCTGATTGAATCGGCGAACCATGTTCCATAATGCGCCGCATAGGTTGAATCAACCGTATTCCCGTCATACATATAGAGTTCAGCGTGCGCCCCCGCCAACGCCCCATCGAGATTAATCGGGAATGAATGGTTTTCAAGGTTGTCAATCCAATATCCAAATGTCGTCGAGTCTGCCCACTGTAAAGAATCAAATAACGCCAATGTAACCCTGACAGTATCGATCCAATCCGTCAATTTTGGATAATCGCCAGCCAAACCGTCTTCGATTCCATAACGGCACATTCGGGCAATCGCCGCACTGGGAAGAGCTGACTTAGAGTTGACCGTCCAATTCAATGAGCTCTGCTGTTCCCCCCATCCTGGTGAATAATCTCCCCCGCGCTGATCGTCGCCATTCGTCTGTTCAACGTTGTCGCGCAAATACATAATAGTATCCGCCATCGCATAGGCGAGGTCGAGAAAATTTGTGTTATCGAATGTGCGATAGAGTTCAATGTTTGCAATGATGCACGCCGAGGCGTTTTGGTTTATGTTAATCCCGCGGATTGAATCGTTTGCAGCGTCATTGATCGAGTTGTAAGAGACGAGGAACCTGTCCTGCATGTGTTCGAGCGCAAGCGTCTCAATATTCGGGGTTGCTGCCAGCCCCCACGCAATGCCTTCAACCGGGTAATCAACTCCGTTAACAACGAGTGTGTCATATTCACCTTTCGCCGTCGAATCAGGAGAATAGCTTATTGTTCCCGTATAAGCCGCGCCATCAGCGAGAATTATTTGAGAAGGAAGGTCGGTCGTGAATGAAACAGCCCCCTCTTCCAGAGCGACATTGAATGTATCTCTTGCCCCTGAGATGTTGGTTATCACGATGCGAGATTTGCTCGTCGTTCCCAGATGAGTATAACCGAAATCAAACGCCGTAGGATGAACGGTAATATCTTGCCCGTCCTGTCCGACTTCGTGCGCGGCAAATCCCATATTGACGTTGTAATGGAAATTGTCTTGCGTCGCGCCCCAGGCTCCGTCCGTTATTGTCCCGTGATAACCGCTTCCTGAAACGTCATAAGAAACTTCGCCGTAACCCTCTGCGAGCGGATACATCAGCAGAGAGTTGGACGTTGCAACGTCTATGCCGCCGTTCTTTATTTCCGTTACTTCGGACGACGTTAGTTCATCGTCGAACAGCCTCACATCGCAGATATAACCATCGAATGGAGTATGGATTGATCCGTCGTCCAACTGGCTCCCGACGCTTACGTCTGCGGTCGTGTTGTTCATCGCGCCATAACCGTTGTCGTCTTTTGTCTGATCAACGGCAACCCCGTTTATGTAGATTTTAATCCCGGAAACGTCTTTATTCCCGCTGTAAGTACCGGCGATATGAATCCATGTGCTGTCATCGAGGGCGTCATCAACGATTGTATTTATTCGTTTCCCGTCGTCTGAGTCAAATATCGCGAACTGAGCCTTGCTTGAATAAATCGCAAGCCGCCACTCCTTCGTCGAATTATCGTCCACGTCGCATTTTGCAAAAATAACCTGGCTCGTCGTTATGTCATCAGTGTTAATCCACGCGCTTACGCTGAACGGGAGATCGTCGCCGTCTGTGAAACTGAGATCCGCCTCGTCTGATTTAACGATGAACGTCGTCGATCCGTCAAACGTCAGACAGTTAGATCCGGCGAATGATGAATTTCTCGCGTTGCGCGTGCGGTCATAGATCGTCTGCCCAGAGAATCCTTTAACGCCCATGATCCATTGTACATCCGGCATATAGCCGCCGGGGAGCAAATACGAGAACTGTGACCGCCCTGAGACGATGCGCCAGTCTATGCGCCCCCAACTGGAAGCGCATAGAAAGACGGCGACGATCATTATCAGCGCATAGCCGGATCGTTTCATCATTTTACAAATACCTTTCTCAAAGTTGAATCGGTCGTACACATTTCAAGCAACCTCGCAACCGGGAATTGCTCGCCGGTCAGCGTCGCGGTCCCGCTTACATAAGTCGTGCAGGCAAGTGATGAGTAAACCGTAAGCGAGTCGAGGGGAAATGCCTCGTCTGGATCAACTGTATTCAGAGAGTCTTGAGTTATAACAGCGAGAATCGAGTCCTGCGAAACGCTGATCGTTCCCGTTACCGCTGTAAACGCTCCAAGACACCCACCGGCGGCGGGATAAAGTTGCTGTCCCGGCCATAAATAGCTCCCGTCGGTTTCAATCCTGGCGTCGGTCATCCCCTGAATACAGACAAATCCAATGTCGTTATCGGGAATGTAGTCTTCCCATGCCCCGCTCGCGTCTTTACCTCCAACGACAACGCCGGCGAAATCGCCCTCAGCCTGATCGGACGCGCGAACGCCACAGATAGGCAATGCGATAACCTGGTACGTTGTCCATCCGCTGGTAGCCTGGCTATCCATTACGCTGTCTATCTGCGTCCACCAATACGCCGAGGCAGTCAATACCTGGTCATCGCCGTCTGTAATCGGGAGAGTTTCTGATTGTGCAGCCCCGTCAGCATCGAGTCCGTATATCCACAGCGAATCATCAGAAGACGACCCCGACGCTGCGTAAACGTACAATGAATGCGCCCCGCCCTCATCGGACAAGTCAATCTCTATTCGCGCAGTCTTGCCTGCTGCGGTGTCACAGACAGCTATCCTCGTCGTGTCCCAAACAACAGTCGCGCCGACATCGAGTGTATCGCCCTCTTTATTGAGAACAGTAAACAGCAAACGCCCCTCTTCGGCTATGGTCGTTCCCAAATATCGAGGCGTAAGAACCTGCCCGCGCAGTTCCTCGTATTGAATCCAATCGCGCAACTGAATCCAGTTTGAAGGAATCGTCGGATAATAATCTGTATAGCTCGTCCGAGGAGTCTGCGCAAATGCTGAAGCGATTATCATAATCACAACAAACAGCGAGCCAACATAAGCGATCTTTTTAAACATCAGTATCTCCTAATTTTTGCAGACGAGCCGCCAGTTGACGATTGCCTGTTCGAGGATGTCGTCAGCGGCGTAAAACTTGAATCTCGCAGCCTCACAGACCGGAAGCCTGACAGGATAAACAACCCATTGACCCGTCGGAGCCGCTGATTCAATCGGCGGCAACCATCTCCAGAGTCCGTAAAACGGATGAGTGTAGTTGTCGAAGTTAATGAATTGATCTGACGAGTCAGCCCAGGTGCATATATCGTTGTCAGAAAGTTTGCACTCGAAAATAATCTTCAACAAATTGGAACTGTCAGCATCGTTAATCGCCGTTGAGCAAGTGTAGCTGGTCGTCAACGTGTCCAGCTTCACCCAGAGATCAAATAGTTGCGGGTTGTGAGCCGTTATTGAGTCGCTTAGTGCATAATTCGGCGGGAGTGTCGTGCTATAATTCGACCCCCACTGGACTTGCATCCAGTCGGTCGAAAGCGTATCGTTTCCCCAGGATGAATCCTCAAGAGCCGCCGCGCACAATGTGTCAACGCCTTCATAGTAAAACATGGACGTTTGTCCGGTAATCACCGGAGCCGATGGCTGTGACTTCCAGTTTGGGTTAAAGTTCACCGCCTCAGCCGCGCCTGAGACCGTCGTAAAAATGAGCGCGGCGAATACGGTCAAGAAAATTAAGGCGCGCATATCGCCCTCCTGTTTATGTTATCCAATTATGGTCTGTTGTTCAAATTCAATGTCAAGAGCGCGGGATAATTTCGCCGCGCCGCTGGCGTCTGCGGTCTTGATCGAAATCTCAATCTCGTAAACGGTTCCCGCCGTTAGCCCAGATGTCAGGTCGAGTTCAAGAACAGACGGAGTCGCCGGGGTTATAGACGTGTTTACAATCCCTGTTTTTTCAACAGACATGACCTCTGTTGACTCAAGAGCCGTTATTGCGAACTTTACTGATCCGGCATAGCTGGCGTTTGCTACGAATGGCAGACAATACAGAGCCGCTCGCTGGTTTTCAGCCTTGTGTCGATAGAACCGGCGATATTTCACGACGTAGCTCTCTGTCGTGTCCTGGAACTCATCGAACTCGGCGGCGGCGTTTGTGTCTGCAGTCGTCGCCATAATTTCCGGCGGAGTTCCAAGCGTTAGCGTTATTGCTTCGCCGTCCGCGTCTCGATTCGGCGGAATGTTTCCGGCGGCAATCGTAGCTACGTCGGAATTGTATGGATCTGAGGCTGTGTCGAATGCGACGACGACAACGGAGAATGGCTCATTTCCAATCTTGAAATAGGTCATCGTAGCCATACCGTCCGAGTCCGGCGTCAGTCTGTGTCGCTGGCAGCTCGCCCTTAGCGTCGCCAAAGTCGCCGCAAGCGTAGCCCCAGCAGACACCCCCGCAATCGATCCCGTCTTGATGTAAACCTCATAAAGGTTCACCTTTGCAACTTCAGCGGCGTTGACCGACATACTGATTGAAACATAGCGGTTTCCGTGCCGGTCAGGCTGCCCGGCGTTGACAGCGCAACCGACGGAAGGCGTCCCCGCCCACGCATCACCTACAACCAGAGAATCGACGGTTGTTTTCACAGCGTCGAACTGATCATATTCAACCGCATCACCGCTCGTTGCGCCAGCCGCCAGCCCCGACAACTGAATAGCCGAACCGCCATTGTCGAGAACCAGTTCAGCGCAGTCTATCTTCAGATTGCGGCGCGTTGACTTTGCTGCGTCGGAACAGGTAATCTCCAGCGTTGACCCGTCGGCTGTGTCAACATGAAGAACCGTATCTGACCCAGATGCTGGCTTTACTTTGATTGTAGGATGTTCATTCCCCGACGTGTCGGCCTTGTGTTGCGCCCCCTGGAGATTGCTTATCGTGTTTGAGTCGGAGTCTATCGTTTTATTTTCAAGAGTCTGCGTGTCGTCGTCTCCTACAATCTCGCCAGTAACCCCGTGAGTCCCGCTCCCAGAACCTTCATGCGTGGCAAGGTCAGCTGAGGCATTGCCATCAGCGAGCGTTATGTCTTCAACAATTGTGGTCGTTGATACGCCCCCGTCGTCTGAGGCGATAATCGAGTGTTTGTAGGTCGGATCATATTTATCGGAGTCGTCGATGTCTATTGTGAAGATGTACGCCGATGAACCCGCCGTCCACGCCGCTTGTACGTTGTCAGCATCACCGAACGACCGCCCGTCTCTGACAAGCTCCCAGGTGAACCCCGTATGCTCTTCAGCCCGATAAAAATATAGTTTTCTGTTATCTGCCATGTCCTATCCTTTTAAAATGGCATTGCGCCATAGTTGCCCGTCACTCCTGCGAGCGCGGTCCCAGATCCAAGCGTTCTTGGCGGGACGAGGACCAGCCCAACCGATTCGAGAACCAGTTCCGGCGAATGTCCAACATACAGTCCGCCCGTATAAGCCGCCATCCATTCGCTTGTAGGAGTTACTTCAACGCTGAAATCCACGTCATTATGAGGCGTAAACATCAGCGTCGCGCCTGCGCGTGCGTGTGCAACCATGATTTCGAGGAAGTTAGCCGCCGTCAGCCCCTCCCACTTCATCCGAGCAACCATCCTGAACCCGTCATGTCTCCGAACGATCCGCCCGTTGTCCAGCCTCATCGTCACAGCCCCGCCGTCATATCGTTCAGGGCTAAAAGTAATCTCATAATCTTTGGGATGTTCAAGCGTGCTATGAATCCTGCGCCCTGGTCGTCGTCCAGCATCACCGTAAAGCAGTTGAATTTCAGGCGCGCCCGCTCCCATGACAGTTGAAATTGGGTAGCTCATCGTTTCCTCGCAACTGTTAGCATCAGCGCATCCGCCCCGTATGTTATCCGCCAGATTGCGGGTTCAACCGCGCCGAGCTGCGGATCTGTGAATGTGACCTTGTCAAACAGGTTAAACGCCGCCGATGTCGCGTCGTGCAATATCTCGACCTCCCACATATCATATTTCCCCGCAAGCTCCGCCTCGTAATAGTCGCGCAGTATCTCATAATAATTGTCGTTTTCAATAAACGATGAATTGATTGACGGGATTTCATCGCCATAGTAATCGACAATCGAAGCCGTCTTGCGAATCGTCGCGCCGGAGATGTCGTGAGTTACGCCCGTATTGTAATCCCGCTGAACGATGTTGATCGTTTTATCATCACCAATCCAGAAAATAGAATCGGTCAGTATTGCAATATCGAGCAAGAACTTGCTCAAAGCCTGGTCGCGGACTTCAAATCCGACGTTGGTAATTTGGGGATCTCCGGCGTATGTCAACAAAGCTCCCGTCAGAGAATACGTCCCAGCGTCGGATGTAATAGACAATATGTGTTCCGGCTGTTCACGTAGCAGCGTAATCAGCAGATATTCGTCGGAGACAATATCAAGCAAAAACTCAACGCCCTTGTAAATCGCGGGGAGTCTGTCATAAACATCGTTAATCGGAAGAGGGGTGTTCGCTCCAACAAATGCGCCAAACGAACTTTTAACGCCGTCCGTTTCGAGAGTATCCGTCAAGTCTTGCCCCGTTGCCATGTTGACGCGATAGACCCGCGCCGCGCTTAGGTTGTATGCTGAATAGAGTTGCCCGTTGTCGTTATCCTGAACGATGAGGATATGGCTCCAGATTTGATAGACGTTTAAATAGTCGTTATCCTGGTCATAGATAACGCCAACGTCATTGAACCTCAGGTCGCCATCAGTCGCTCCGAGCCGCTTTAAATCTTCGTGGTATGAATAGTTCGCGAACGATGCGCCGTATGGCATTCCCGCCCGGCTGAACGTCCACTCATAGCGTTGAACAAGCTGAAACTGATTCGTAATCTCATATAGCCTTACAACGTTATATTCATACGGCGCATTGTTCTTCCTGAACATTGCGAGTACGTAATTGACGGTCTCCCCGTCAACATCTCGCGTAAAGAATCGGACATTGTTTACGAGTTCATCCAGCAGCGTTATTGAAGTCGTGGTATCAGATGAAACCGTTCCTGGATCATAGAGTCCGCTCGAAAACCCGCCGCCCGTTTCTTCCTCTATCTGTCTGACGATTTCGGCGAACAGGGCTGAAAACGGGACTTTGAATATCGTCCCGCGAGTCGTCTTGCGCGAATAGTTGAAGCCGGGATCAAACGGGTTTGGATATTCGCCGGCAAGCGGGTTAAAATACAGGTCGCGCCGCTGATCCTCGTTTAAGAACACAGTGTCATAGTACATCGCAAGCGTATCGAACAAGTATGTTTTTTTATAGCCAAGCCTCTGCGCTGGTTCGTTCTCCCACGTCGTCTCGAACGTGTCCGCTCCGACAATGTATTGCACGTCATAAGGTTCTTCGTCGTCAGGTTCAATATGGCTGACTGATTCATAACGATACCGCGCCCCGTCGAATGTAGGACGCCCGGCGAGGATTCTGTTTATTGCCGAAATCCATCCGAGAGCCGAGAACGTCATCATCCCCTCTGCATAGTCAACCGTGATTTCACGGTCAACAGATCCGGCGAATATCAGGTTGTCATAGCTGTATATTTCAATCAAGTCACCCCGCGAAATCTCCCAAGCCCCGCCAGGAAAGAACCGAGCCTCTGATTCTGCAAAGATTGTCATATTGGCGACCGGCGAGCGAAACGAAAACATTCCGCTTTCATCAAATCGCTTTGTCACAACTGGAGGTCGCCCCGCAACAAACGGAAGCCTTCGCCATGCGCTGTCTTTATATATGTAGGCTGTGAACGCCATTACAGGGCCGCCCTCAATTCCTGCCTGTCAATTGCATTAAGAACACTAACAAGCCGCCGTCCATCGACATTCAGATTGATTGCTACATCTCCGGAGCCGCCGAATCCAGTTGACCCGCCGCCAGAATCAAACGCGGTTTTTCCGCCGCCGGTAATCAGTGATCCAAATGCTGGAAACGCCGCCGCCGCAAAGTTGGGAAAGAAGGGCGCGAGTATGGCAAATATTGCCGCTTTAGCCAATAGTTCAGCGACCATTCGCCCCAACATTTTTGCAAACGCTTCCGCAACCTGGCTGAAGTTTTTCTCCGTCGATGTTGCAAATTGCGCGAACGCCGATGCGAGTTGCTGCGCTGCGCTGACTCCAAGATCATAAAACTCTTTGAAAGCAACGTCTGCGATCTTCTGTTTCATCGTCATCGCCCCAATCGCTTCACCGGTCTCACCCAGCGCAAGCGTTATCCCCTGGATTTCGACCTTCATTTTCTCATAAGCCGGAATTGCTTTATCCTTCAGCGTTGACGCGGCGAGTTCAGCAGCTTCGACCTGTGCAAGCGAAACCTCGTTCTGAGCTTTAGCCCCGCTTACTGCAACATCATTAACGGCGGCGGCAGCATCATACTCTTCCCACAGAGCAGTGACAGCCTTCTTATACCCCTTGACGGTCTCTTCAATAGCAGCCCGGTTTTCCTTCGATATGAACCGCCCGCCGAATAAGGCGTTATCGAGTTGACCCTGCGCCATATTCTGGAGTCGCTGGAGTCCGATTATCCTGTCATAAATGCGCTGCGCTTCAGCATTCGGCGCAAATGATTTCTGCCCCTGGAAGAGTGAAGATGCGTCAGAGAACTTGTTCAGATAATCGAGAGCCTTGTTCACCGCCGGCGAAGTCATCTCAAGGATGAACGCGCCAAACCTTTCCTTCGCGTCACCGAAGGCGTTAGACATTTGTTCAACCTTTCCGGCGTATGTTTCAGCCTTTGCCTGTGCCGATCCGCCGAATTGATTGTTGATTTCAGCGAGGATAATCGCTTGCGCCTCGCCGAGTCGATTCGTTTCAGTCAGAGCTTTAATTAGCCGCTTTTGCATGTCACTAAACGTGACGCCCGATCGACTTAAATATGTAAGTCCCACAGCAGGATCGTTAAGGGCCTTCCCAAGCTGTATTGCTGCCGACTTAAGATCCGTTCCCATTCTTGCCGCCATGTCCTGAACAGCGGGAACAGTTTTAGTTAATATCTCGCCCCTTATGTTTGTGAACGTTAAGAGGATCGACTCCATAGCGATGGTCGCCTCATCACCGTATGTCGTTATCTTCTGAAGCTCAGAGGCAAGATTCTGCAGTTCCTGACTCGTCACTCCTGCGATGCTTCCAGTCGATGCAAGGCCAGCATTAAGCTGCGCGACAGCTTGCTCCTGAACGCCGGCGAGCCTTGTGAAATCCTTAATAGCTGCGCCAACTCCAAGCGTAATAAACGCCGCGCCAAGCCCCTTGAACAATCCAGAAACGCGGTCGATAGATTTCCTCGACCGCGACTCCATCTTCTTCAGGTCTTTATCAAGCTTGTCAAGGTGGACACCCACCTCAACATATGCGTCGCCTAATTTACCGAGTTGCGCCAAGTCGTTCCATTAGCCTCTTGTGTTGTTCAGCCCGTTTGTTAAGGTTTTCAGAGCCACTCTTCGTCAGATACGCTTTAAGCGGTTTGATCTTCCGTTGGTTCTGCATTACAGCCGTCATCCATGCCTGTGTCGTGATGTTATCCTGGTACGATTCGCAGACTATCGCGAACTCATACGGCGTAAGCGTCCAGAACGAGTCTAATGCTAGGCCCGCCTGAACGCCCCGCTTTATCAGGTCTCTCCATTCTGGCCAGTCGTTTCCGTCGTCTCGCCCGGCGGCGTCGGAGGGAGTTCATCCCCAAACAGCGAAGCCGAAATAGCCCCGACCATCTGGGTTATCAGTTCGCTCGTCGAACATCCGCAGGTCTCTGGATCAATCTTAAAGTGATCGAGAATAATTCCAATCATATCGAGATCCATGTTTGCGCACCGGTCGATAACGTCCCGCAAACCGGACGAACCGGATTCCTTCTGAATCACACGGAGATCGTTGAAGGTCACGCGGATTTTAACGTCGCCGACCATCGCTTCGCCGCGTTCAGGGTTTATCATGCTGCGCTCCAATCTCCTGTGATTTCAAGCGTGACAGACAGCGTCGCCGGAGCCTGATCGGGAAAGCCCTCATTGATTGAAGTCACAATCGCGTCGGCTTCCTCAAAGTCCGCGCCATAATATCTCACAATTTCGACCGCCCCGTCGCTTCTGATCGCCGTTTTCAGCGTTGCGAGAGCCGTATCGTCTGGAACGAACATCGCGTCCAGCGTTACGGTTGCGGAATATCGCCCGCCGATCAGCTTCCTTGACCGAGAATCCTTTGACGAAACGTCCAGCGCATCGAGGTTCTCGTTGAACGTGACATTCGTCTGTGATCCCACTGTATTACCGCCGACCTTCAGCAGAACGGCGGCGCCATTGATTTCAGCCATTTATTACTCCTTCGCCAGTTTGAAAACCGCGACTTTCATTCTGTTCGCTTCGTCAACCGTGATCGTCGCCATGCCACTCGAATTGTAACGCATCGGCACTTTAAAATAGGCGATGTTTGGTTTGCTTGAGCCGCTTTCAAGTGGGATCGTAAGGTCTGACAGCGTTACAGTTCCATAACCAGCAATCCTGATGGTTGAAGCCGGGGCGGAAACAGTCGCAGTACAAGTCCCGCCGGTCGAGTCATAGAGTACAACGAATGTCAGGTTATTGTTCGGAAACGTCACCCCGTCCGTTGTCGTGATCAGCGCAAAGTTTGTCCTCGTGAACGTACTGTCAACGAGTTCAACGCTCGTAATCTCAACGGGCGTGATTTCAGTCGCGGCAGCCCAGACGATTGAGACCCCAATCGTCAACACCAGCAGCGACATTAAAAAATGCTTCATGATGTTTTCTCCATTAAAAGCCTGAGTTCAACATTAAGCCCAATCGCATCATCGTCGGGGCCGAGTTGAGTGATTGTTGTCGATGATAAAATGAACGTGTAATTTGAAATCGAAAATGTTCCCCTGTGCAACAAGTCGCGGATCGTCTCGGCTGCGGCGTGTGCATCGAGAACTGAACCATTATCGGGAAACCATATTTGAACGTCTGTAATTATTTCGCGTCCGCGTGTTGTCTTTGTGTCATGAGGTTCATCTACAACCATTCCAATATGTACATAAGGCAGGTCAGCGTCACGGGGCGCGAGTCCGCCCGTGAATATCGCGGGATTGCCTCGATATGTTGACAGATAATCCGTCAGCGACGTTGAAGCCGCCAGCTTTGAATATAGCGTTGAAAGCAAATCGTTCACTTGCCGCCCACTATCTTTTGGAAGATCTTATCGCGATTGCGAAAGATTGTCGGGCGCAGGTATGGACGCTTTTTAATGTAACGCCCCCCAAACTCCAAGCGTCTCGCATATTCAACGCCATCTATAACGCCGAGAAACAAGCCGGGCGCATCCTTTCGGCTTTTATCTATTTCATAATCAATGTTAGATTGAAGCGTACTCGACTGGGCAAAAGGCGGCTCTCCTGGCTTAGAGTGAACCCTTGATCTCGGGCCGCGAGGGCCTCCAGCACGATGTAGATTTTGCCGCTGATTGTGCGTGAGATTTGGATTTTTAGTGTTTGCTCCTGGTCCACGATTCACAAGTATTTTTGCTTTGTTTCTAAGCATCCTCCCTGCCGAGTTCATCCCTATAAGCACCCGTTTCCGCACATTTCCCTTGAGCTTATCGCCATACCACATCATTTTCTGGTTCATGACTGAATCTCCGAGCAATCTATTTCGCAATGCAATCCGCGACCGCCGGGAATCCTGACGACGTGAACATCATAGAATTTATCGCCAGATTCAAGCCTGTCGCCGGGTTTGATAGGCGCGGAGCTACGCAGATAGGCGACGTGCGTCAGCCTGGTTCGCGCCTGTTCAGCCGCAACCAGTTCGCGCCCCGTTGCAGGTCGAATCCGTCCGCGTTCATCAGAAACATGCGCCCATCCGTCGATAAATCCGCCCTGTCCGTCTGACACTCCCGCCGGAGTCTGAATTGCTATTTTGCGAATCCCTATCATATCGAGATGATCCTGTGCGGAGCCAGCATCAGCCTCACCCTGTCTGGCATTCTCTGCGCGTCCCGCGTATAATTCATATCACCAATTCGCCCGGATGAAACCGCGTCGCGATGTTCGTACAAATCAGCAATCCACGTCAGCGCGGCAGCCTTAACGTCATCGGGCGCGCCGTCTGTCCCGCCGTCATAAACGACTTTCCACCTGCGCCGCCCGTCGAGCCAGTCAGACTGCGAGACGCTGGTCGGATCGCGATAAATCAGACCGCCGATTGGGTCATAGTCATAATCGTCGGAGTCCTCTTCAGCGTCAGAGTCGAACGTGTCATATATTGCGTCTATCGAGGCAATCGGAGGATTAGTTACGACAAGATTCTTGCTGCCGCCGTCCAGATAGTCGGTTGTTTCCGCTTCGGTATAGCTGCGGTCAGTGTGTTTCTCGACAGCCGCCGTAACCTGATCGACTAATTCACCGATCAGCGTGTCGTCATCTGTGTGATCTATTCCGAGAAACAGCTTTGCCTCTGCTGAAGTTACAAGACTCATTTCGCTTTTAACCTCTTTGGATTCTTGCGCTTCGGAGTGTGCTTCTTTTCAGGCGGTCGCGTTATCGCCTGAACATTCTCAGGAGCCTCAATCGCTTGGACTTCAACTTCATCTATTGCGTCAGGCAATACGTCAACAAATCCCCTGCGCCTAACCGTATCAATTAACCGATCAGCGAACTCGGCGTCAGGGCAGGAGTCCCCCTTATTCAGGATTCTCCTGCCCATAACGTCAAGGTTTTTCAATGCGAGAATCACATTTAGACCGCAGCAACCGCAGCCACGCCGGTATTGCCCGCGCTCAGGTCGGGAATATCACCGCCGCCAGCCGATTTCAGACCGACGACGTGCGCATTAACAGCCGCCAACGTGTTGGGACCCGAAGCCGCCTTTGTGAAAACAAGCCGCGCATATCGCTTATTACCGCGATACGAGAACCGGTGAACCATCGACTTAACCGCGTCGCGAATTGTGTTTGAAGTGATCGCCAGCCAGATGCCGGACGCGATCGTTGCGAACGTCCCGCCAACATCAGCGGCGTCAGTCACAACGGCGAAGTCGGAATCGCTCGTAGTGTCGGAAACCTCAAGCGTGATCGTGTACTTATCGGTTGACGAATATGTCCCGGAAAGCGCGCCAAACGATACCTCAAAATCTATCTGCTCACCGCCCTTTTTGTCAACGATGCCGGTTGTGGTCGTCGCGGAAATCGAAACAGGGGCGAGAGGCATTGCGATCTTGCTCGCATAGAGTGGATCATAGTAACTCATTAGACCCTCCTCTAAGTGCGGTTCAACCGGATGAAGGCGTTCGTGTCGATGACCGTTCCATCGACAGCCATCATCGCGATGAACTGCGTTTGATTGTAGGATGCCTTGACCTCAGTCAAAGCGCGAACGGAGATTCCAACGCGGTCAGCGATTGCGTAACCCTGGCGGAAGTCGCCGAGAATCAGCAGCGCGTCGCCGTCGGAAGTTGACCCGGAAGCAGTGAATCCGTATTCGGTCTCCCGAACGGGATAACCAAGCAACCGATCAGGCTGTCCGAGCGTAAAGTCCGGCTCCCAGATAAACCGACCAGTGCCGTCTCCGCCATCTTCGGTTTTCAGAAGCTTGATTTGGTTGCGGACGTAACGGGGCATCAGCCAGGTCAGGTTGGTTCTGTATGCAGCCGTGAACTGACCATCCAAATCGCCAAGGTCAACAGTTTCGATAGTGTCGGACGTACCGGTCGTGATGTCGTGTCCAGTCAGCCCAGCGTTCAGAAGTCCGAGCGGTTTCGCAACGCCGTTACCGCTGATATACGTTTCCTCTTCAGCAGCAGCAAGCGCGCGGGCGAGGCGACGAATTATATACCCGTTCAGGTCGAATGAAGCGTCCCTCAGCAGACTGTTTGGAACGTTAAGCAACGCGCCGCAGTCGTGAGGAACCAGCGTCAGTTGACCCGCCGGAGTTGTCGGATCTGATTCGGTGATTTCCACATTATCGCCGACCCAGTACGCCGTCGCGTCGAGATCGCCGACCGGGATTCCGTGAGTCCCCGCGCCAACGGTCATCACGTCGCAGATCTCCCTCATGTACAGGAAGTTATCCTTCGCCGAGCGGATTTGCGATTCCATTTCGTTGCTGACCCAGAACCCGCCGTCGGGAGCCGACAGCCGGGTCAAGGTCTTGCGGGATTCGGGCGAGATCATCGACATATCGTCGCTGTGACGCATGTAATCGACAATCGCCTTAGTCGCCATGTCTTCGCCGCTCTTTGCGGCCGGTTTGTCGCTTTCAAAGGGTGTGATAATGCGGTCGGAATTGTAGAACGATTCGAGTTCGTTCTTTTCTTCGTCCGCTTTAGTCATGGCTTCGGCTTTGGATTTCATGGCGAGCGCGTCCTTGAACATCTTCTCGACCTTCTCCCGCTCTTCAGCGGTCATGTCGCGCTCTTCACTTTTTGCCTTTTCGCCAATGTCAACGCCCTGCTGATACAGAGCCTTTCCCTTTTCAAGCAACGCCTTCACTTCAGGATTCATCTAAAACCCTCCAAGAAATTGCGTTTCGAGTTGTGCTATTCGCGCCATTTGGAGATTGGTTTCAGTGAGTGGCTCTGTGACCGGCTCGGCTGAGTCTTTCCGTTCAGCGCATTTCCAGGGTGGGAGTAAATCAGGCCTGTTGAACTCCCGCCTCATTTTATTATAATATCTGTCAATGACAGGTTTGTGATTCTTCGCGTCGTCGCCTTTAGCCGCATCGATGATGGCTGCAGGAATGACAACCATTCTATTGCCAATAACATCGGCGATTAATTCGGAATATCCGTCGAGTGTGTGCGCCTTTTCGCCATTGACGCTCAGGAACGCCTTTTCATAGCGATAATTTGGCGATTCTTTCGCCTGTGTAAATTCCCTGACGCGCTCAAGCGCAGCCTCAGCATCCCACTCCGTCTCCATCGGCGCAAGCGGCAGATCATAGAACTCTCCCTTGACATTTGTCACGGCGGCCTCTTCATTCATCGGAAACGGGACGACGCTTACTTCATACAGCCTAATTTCTTCCAACTTGCGGATTGAATCTTCGTTGTCGTCCTTTTCATAGCTCCATTTTATTGCGCTGTATCCTATTGAGAGCCTGTCGAGATGACCCTCGATTAGTTTCTGGCGAATGTTGGCTACATCTGAAGCCTGTGACATTTCGGCTTTGAACCACAGCCCCTTAGCATCTTCACGAGCTTCTCGAACCGTGCCGAGAACGTCGTTTGGATCCCAGCTATGACCGGACAACAGCTTGACCCTCCCCGTAGCAACCCGCTCGTTTATCGTTTTCGTGAATGCGCCGGGCATAACAACATCGCCGCCCTGATCGACGTTTCCAAACGTGGAAGCATAGCCCTCCAACACTCCCGGCTCGCCGTCAACGGCTTTAAACTGAACTGCAAACGTCAACCGTTTCATTATTCCTCCACAGTTAGCAACGTACACCTGCATTGAGGATGCAAAGGCGGCGCGCCTATGTCTTCATAATTGATTTTAAGCGGGGCGTCGGCTCCCTCTGGCAGAAACTCATCGCCAACATTAAAAAAGTTTTCGTTGATCCCAACAACTTTTCCGTCAAGATCGATGCAATACCCGCAAGCGTCATCCGAAGCCAACCATTGAACCTCTTCAACGCCGGCCTGTCGCCATGCTTCCTTTGCCCCGTAGTTCGAGGCGCGAATGACTTCGGTCCGCGCAACCATCTCAGCCCTCGTCGAGGACCAGTCGCCGAACTTGTCCGCCAGGTTGGTTATTATCTCATCGAAGTCAATCCCGCTCTCAAAACCGTTGCGAATGACCTGGCGCACGCCTTCTGCCGACGTCTCGCTGATCTTCGCCGCGAATTTGTAGGTATAGTTATCGATAAACTTTAACAACCTGTGATTGTCTATGTTAAATGACAGCCCGATCTCTTCGGCAGCCATGCGCGCCGCAGTCGTTATCTGTTCAGCCATCGCTGAGCCAAACTTCTGCGCTGCGTTCGCCGTCCAGATCGTCATTAGCTCCTGCCATTGCGACTCTGTCAAATCAAGAGACTGAAGCGGCGGAGGATCTTTGCGCTCCATTCCATCGGCGGACTTAACGCCAGCCATTTTCAGATATTCGGCGTGCTGATCTTTGATAACGCCGTCCATCAGCGCAAACATCCGGTCATACCATTTCTCGGCCGTCTTGATCCGACCGAGCGCCCCCTGAACAAGTCCAACGCTACGAGAACCGACCGGCTTCTCCGTCGCCTTGTGAGTGTGACTGCATGAATGCTTGCCGGAAACGTCCAGAGTATCGTCGCGATCTACATCCACGTCGTCAACGCCTGGATCAGCGGCAGCCGTCCCAGTCAGGAATATATCTCCCCCTTCGACAACCGGAAGCCCGACTCTTTCCCGCGCCTCGTTGCGAGTAAACAGTCCAGACCCAAGCCCCTTAACAGCGGTCTCAATCTTTGAGTTCTGTACTGGCGCAAGAGCGGAAATCGACGAATTGTCAAAGGTGCAATAAGTCTGATTATCAAACTCCGGCATAAGAAACGCATTCATCAGGTCATCAACGCGGTTTTGGAGCGGTTCAACTGTATCTTCCCAAAATGCTTTGCGCGCCTCTTCAAAGTTGCTGAACGTCGAACGGTCTAACCCCGCCTTGACTCCAGCGATGATCGGAGGAACGCCGAACAACGAGCAAATCCGAGCTTCATCCAGAGAGCGCAGGTCAGGCATCATCATGTCTTTCATGTTCAAGGAAACGACTTTAGCATCCTTAACTCCCTGCATTAGCCCGACGCGCCCACGATTCTCCCCGCTGTAATTCGTCTGCCAGGTCTCTTTAAACCTGTCCTGCATTGCCTTATCGAGCCTCGCTGATTCGTCAAGAAATAACATAATTCCCGGCGCAACGCTACGATTCTCAAGAGTCGATTTAACAAAGTCGGTCGCTTCATTGTCCGTATCGATTTCGCGCAATCCGGCGAGGAGCGGAGATTGTCCGAACCAGTCATCCGTCGGATTGTAAGCCATGTCATGAATAATGTCACTTGGATCGATGGGATAGTCGACGCCGTTCAACGTGTAAATGTACTGTCTGATCAGACTATCACCGGCGACGATCTTCACCCGGTCGGGGCGCAGTAACCAAAGCTCTTTAACCCCACGAGTGGAAGCAAGCCTCGCCTTGTACAGCATGACATTGCCAGATATGAACCAATGAATCCAGTATGTCTCCCAAAACCTGAAACCCGTCATCATTTGAGACGGGCGTTTGAATATCAATTCTGCGGGATGATTCGGGACGGGATCATTGTCCGACGTTGTAAAACACTTCAGCGGAGCGGCGGCGAAGTTCTGAACGATTGCCTGAATACAGCGATAGACTACGCTATTCGCCTGATAGCCGTATTTCGCATAGTTTTCCCAACTTGCATCGGTATATTTAGGCGATGATCCGGCTGCCTGCATGAGAGCGGCGGCTGGAACGGACGGCTCCGCCTTTGCAACGATGCCTAACCTGTTGGCGGCTCGCAATAGTGACCCCATCATATCCATGCGAACTCAAACGTTTTCGCCTTCCCGAAACGCATCATTAGGGCATAGCGCACAGCGTCGAGGAGGTGATTGTTCTCATCGAGCGGAACGTCTAAAGTATTTCCCATCTTGTCCTCCTTCCATTTATGCGTCTGCCGCTCGTTCTCCAGGTTGACGTTTTCAGGCTTTGAATGAATCCGCAATGTCTTGACCAGGTCGATTCCAGACTTGACGCTGCCAGGCGATTTGTCTGCGGCGATTGCCCGGTACCCGGCGCGTTTAATCATCTTGATCCGGTCCGGCTCAGCCGAGTCACAATAAATCGTTGCATTTGACTCAACGCCGAGTCCCGGCAGGTCGCGGATCAGGTCATCGGTCGTCTGTTCACGCTCATAATAGACCTCAGTCAAGTAAACGTCTTCATCCCCGACAATGTCGGCGCGAACAAGAGCCATGGGGTTATTATAACCGAAGTCCAGCCCGTAGATCGTCTCATCGAACTCATCCGGCCATTTGTCCATAAGGAACGGCTTATCATAGATCAGGCCCCGAAGCTCGCCCCAATCGCCCAGCGCATAGATTTTGTGATACTGCTCATCCCTGTTGACCAGGTCTTGAATGACGTTGACCTGTTCGCGGCTCAAATGCGGGTTATCGTTGTATGTCGAATGATGTGTCAGCGTTTTGCCACGCTGATCAGAATCAAAGAATCGCCGCTTGATCCAGTGATTGGCGGAGATTGGGTTGAATGATAAAATTAACTGCTGATACGTCGGCGTATAAGCCCTGACGCGCAAGTCAATCTGTGTAAAGTCGTCGAATGAAAGCTCGGTCGATTCCTCAATCCAGCAGCTCGTAATCCCTTCGATGGACTTCAGCTTCTGTTCGTCGTCGGTTCCCGTGAATATGAACGAGTTTCCGTTGGGAATGAACGTTATCGTCTGATCAGATTTGTTTGTCGCGAAAAGGCTCGTCATCCCCCAAGCGGCAATAGTCGCTATGATCAGCTTCCATGCCGAATGCTTGATGGTCCTGTTGATCTTGCGAATGACGAGTATCGTATGCCTTTCCTCACTTACAACGCGATAAACTAATTTCTGCGCCGTGAACCACGACTTCCCAGACCCGGCTCCGCCCCTGAGAACCAAATACCGATGCTGGTCGAACAACAGCGGATAAAACGCCTGGTTGATGACTTCCGGCAGCCGCGAGAAGTCTATATGCGTCCCGTTGCTCATGCATCCTGTTCTGGCCTCGGAGCCGGAGTTACTACAATTTCAACCTCGCCGGAGTGATCGATCTTTGTCGGTGAATCAAGTCCGAGCAACTTGGCGCGCCTGTCACAGATTGAAAGCCAAGTCTTTATTGCGCCGTGATGACCTGCCTGAATTGACGCGGATAATTTTGTTTCCATCAAGTCGAGCTTTTCACATTCCATCTTTTGTAATTGCTTGGCGTTCAGGCTCGCCTTGTCGATCAATTTCTGCAGCTCTTCCTTAACGATCTTATATGCGTATGATTTGACACAGCCGACGGTCTTTCCGATTTCTTCATATGTGTAGCCATGCAGACGGAGCTTCATAATCCTTGAACGCCTCTCAGCCGCGTCGATCTTTTTGGGCGTTGTTTTCTGTTCAGGCATCAGGCAAGACTCGGCTCTATTCCTGTCGCGAGTTTAAACCGCTCTAATGTGATCGCGACGTAATCTGGCGATATTTCAATCGCCCGGCACTTGCGACCGAGCTCCTGACAGGCGATGATTGTCGTTCCGCTCCCGCAATATGGGTCATAGACGACCCCTTGAGTGCAATTACCAATAAGCATCGCTATCCAGTCCAGCGGCTTTGAATACTTATGCTCTGATTCGGCGTGCAACTTTGTAATTGGGTTTTGATATAAATCCGATAAATGTTTTCCGTTTTCGTTTGGTGTAAATAAATACGTGCCGCGAGAATTGCTAACGACTCTCGGACTCCCAGAATCTCCATAATGATGCCCATCCGTATTATATGAGTTAATGTCACCATACCACGCGCACAGCTTCATCCTTCGTAGCGGTCGATTAGGAGTCCACCAACTCGTTACACAGTCCCAAACAAACAACCACGTTGGGGGGCCAAATCTGGTAAATAGGGCGCCAATGGTGGATCCGTCTCCAAACGCTAAAATAGTATTAAACCCTTCAGGAGTTTTGACGTCATCATCCCAATTTGGATCAAAAAACAAGGTTTCTGCATTGGCTCCTTGAAGTACGTACTCAGCGGAGTCACCATTGGTCGCGTCCCCACACAGAAGACGATGATCGCCGAGACTCCATACCTGTCCAACCTCAACCCCGTACTTTTCCCGCAGATCCGCACCATGATCAACAAGTTCTTCGATATTCGTTTCGTCGTCTGCGTCTGCCGCTCCGGTTCCTAACGGCTCAATCATGGCAGATTCAGAGATAGACTCCAAAAGCTCGATCAAGT
>Ga0272444_10001351_pt1 | contig 23750 bp, 18 predicted proteins | sample SSMForm13_FD_201033 | JGI IMG/M metagenome (GOLD analysis project Ga0272444, IMG submission 201033) | Marine sediment archaeal communities from Little Sippewissett salt marsh, Falmouth, MA, United States - SSM-Form-13 | ecosystem: Environmental > Aquatic > Marine > Wetlands > Sediment ...
ACTCTCCCGGGAACTCGAACGTCGCGACGATCGGCCAATGATCGGACACGGTCCGCGCACCGTAGGAACGATCGATTCGCACATCCACGAGGTACGGCTCCAACCCCCGGCTGACGAACATGTGATCGATCTGCGAGTGCTCCTCATCGCCGTCGTCGATCCCGTTCCCGTTTCGATCGTACCAGTAGCTGTACCGGTCGCATGGCTCGAGCCGCGCGCAGACGTTGATCAGTTCGTCTCCCTCACGATCGGGATCGATGTCCTTCAGCAGCCGGTCGACGCAGGTTCGCGGTTCGTTGCCCGCCGCATCGCAGACCTCTCCGTCGAAGTCGTTCACATCGCCGAGAATGATGATCTCGTGCCCCGCATCGAGGAACTCCTTCGCCAGATCGCGGATGACGCTCGCCTGCGCCTCTCGCCTCGTCACCCGCTGCAAATCGTCCGGATACGCCAAGAGATGCACACCGATCAGAGTGACCGGCATTCCGGCGATTTCGGTCGTCGCCCAGAAGTGCTTCGCGGCCCCTTCGACACCCTGCGGCGCGCGGAGCCGTGACTCGGGAACCGGGTAGTGGACCATAGCGTCGCTCCTCCCGCTCTCGACCACCTGGAACCTGGAGAGCGCAGCAACGTCCTGTCCGGTGTAATCATCGGTTCCCTGGACGAAGATCGCATGGTACTCGCCCCCAAGCTTCTCGTTCAGCCGGTCGAGCATGGCGGCGTCCTCGATTTCCGCGAGGCTGATGAAGCCCGGAGCGATCGCCGCGAGGTACGAGGCGACACCGGAAAGGTGTTCCTCGGCCTCGGCAGGGTTCTGCGGCGCCGTCGAGAACTCCTCTTCGCCCACCCCGTCGAACAACCAGCACGCATTCAGCGCAACGACCACAAACGTGACCGGACCGCCGCTCGGGGTCACAACGGAGCCGGGCCTGTCGTCGCACGCAACAAGCAGGACAAGGAAAGCGCAGAGCAGTAGGGCAACGGCGGTTCGTCGTCTCGCCATAGTCGGGTGGATTATAGCTGAGCCCGGCTGGATGTCGCGGATCCGTCCCCGCCTTCGGACTTCGGATTCAACGACCGCCCCTCGCCGGAGCCGTTCGGCCTCTGAAACGACGAACGCGCCGCCGTCCACTCGGAAGGCGGCGCGCTCCCTTCGGGATGCCTTCCTACAGCAGATCCATCGCCGCGGACAGCGAGATATCGGTCGACCAACCCGGCTCGCCGGTGTCCCGGGTGAACGACGCTTGGACCAACACATCGATTCCAGCGACGTCGAATCCGATCGAGACGCCGGCGGAGTGGCTCGCCGTCGCCGGGAGCCCGTCCGGCTTCACCCGTTGAAGGGCGTATTCGACAATCAGCGTGCTCTCCTCGGTCATCCCGACCTCGTAGCTCGCCGACGCACTGAGGGTGTTCTCGTTCATGATGTCAAACGGTCCGGAGTAGCTCGCGTGGAACACCAACTGGTCGTTCGGCCCAAACGCGAACGCCGCATCGGCCGACCCTCCGACCGTGACGTTCTGTGCCCCGCCGAACGGGTCGATCAGCTCGTAGCCGATCCCGGCCTGGATCGCCCACCCGCACCGGCGCTCGTCTCCGGCCGCGAGGAGGATCTCCTCGATCGTCAACAGCGCACGGGCATCGAGCTCGACCGCAGTAACGGCCTCGATCAGCGATTCGATGTCGGCGACCAGCCCCTTGACTGTCTCGTACTCGATCCGTCGGCCGATCGCTCCCGCGATGCCCAGGAGCACGTCGTCGGGAAGCGGATCGACGAACGCTCCGAGGCCGAGCAGGTCGCCTTCGATCGTGAGCGCCTTCGCCAGCGGCGTCACGTCACTGAAGCGCCCGACGCCGACCCCCACACGAACGTCGACGCCCGGTCGCGGCTGCCCTGTGGCCATCGAGCCTTCCAGACCGCCAAATGCGAACAGGAGCGCCTCCTGAATCGGGTAGTACCGGAACGTCGCCGCGCCCTGGCCAAGCCAGCCCGTCGCGGCGAACGCATCGAACGACAGCTCCGCCCCGCCGCCCAGCGAGAAGCCGTAGCTGGGTGAATCGAACAGCTGATCGTAGTCAACCGCCAGTCGACCGGAGTTCACTTCGACACCGGCCGTGTTGGCGTCATCGTAGTATCGGTAACCGAAGGACAGCCGCGCGTCGGTCAGCGCCGTCTTCGGCGAGCGATACTCGCAGATCGACAGTCCCCACGCCTGGACGGCGAGCGCCAGAACGAGGAGCAGTGCACCGAGGATCCCCATCTTCTTCATTTCGCACCCCCTCTTGAGTTTTCGCAATGGGCGACAGTGTAGCCAGGATCGCAGAGGCTGTGAAGCGCCGAGGCCGGAGGGCACGACTCAGGGTTCGAGTATCTCCACCGCCCGAGGTGGAAGCAGCGACAGGCGCCGCATCGACTCACCTTGGGAAGTCGAACGTTGCGGACGTTGGGTTGCTTCAGCCCTCCGGTGGTTCGCGCTCCGTACTTGCGATGCACGAACGTCCGCGAGGCTGTGAGATCGGGATCGACGTCCGCCTCGAGTCGCCGCCCGCAGTCCGGGCATCGGCCGAGCCGCACCTTGATCCATTCGATCCGGCTGAGCTTTCGCGGGCGGTTGCTGTCATCGAACATCATGACCTCCCGCCAAGCCACCGCCGATTACGCACATTGTACCCCGATGTGAGTGCTTGGATGTCGTAAGAGGAGGCACGTCCGGTTGACGATCCTTTCGGCCGACGCCAAGATGGGCCGACGAAACGACAAGAAGGAACCCATGCTGCCGACGCCGATCGCTTGGGCGAAGAAGACCCTTCGCATCCTGAAGTCGAACCTGTCTCCGAATCAGATCGCGGTCTCGTTTGCCCTCGGCGTGTTCGCCGGGCTCCCGCCGATCGGCCTGCACGTGATCGTTCCGTGTACGCTCGCGCTGCTCGTCCGATGCTCGTTCCGGGCGTTCCTCCTCTCGATGGGGCTGTTCAAGCTGATCTCCCTCGCCGTCGCACCGGGCGCGTTCGCCATCGGGCAATGGTGCCTCGACAGCAGCCGCGGCCTCGACGCCTTCTGGCGGTGGCTGTTTCACCTGCCGATCCTCGCGCCAATGGGCTACGGACGCTATCTGCTGTTCGGAAGTCTCGTCCTTGCAGTCGGAATCGCGATCCCGGTCTTCCTGCTCGTCCGTCTTCTCGTGATCCGCTACCGCGAGTCTTTCGCCCAATGGGTGGCTGGGTGGCGTGTCTCCGGCTTCCTTCGCGGGAGACGGGGCGTCAAGCTCGCCCGCCGCTTCCTCGCCGGTGGGGAAGCGAAGTACGAGGCGAAGCCGCTGCCCCTCGGGCCTTTCCGGTACATCCGGCGCGAGATGCTGATCGGTTTGCCGATCGTCTACGCCATTTGCTACCTCCTCGCCGCGCTTCTGGTTCCGCTGTTCGCGGGGACGATCGCCACGTCGACGGCATCGTGGGTGGTCGGCAGCGAAGTTGCCGCAGACGATAGCTCGTTCAACCTGTTCACCGGTGGACTGGTCCTCGACGGCCTGATCATCCAGGATCCGAACGCCCCGGACGAGAACCTCGTCGAGATTCCCAGCTTGACGCTCGACGCCGGCATGGTGTCGCTGCTCGCCAAGCGAGTCGTGTTCAACCGCGTCGTGATCGCCGATGCATCACTCCACGTGAAACGCGAAGCCGATGGGACGTTGAACGTCGACAACGCCGCGTCCGGATGGAATATCGACGGCTACCTCGAATGGGCGGCCGAGCATGCAGCGGATGTCGATTGGCTCGGGCTCCTGCGACGTTTTCTGCAGTACCTCGAGGAGACCCGCCCGCTCACACCGCGCGGCGACCCGTATGCTCCGTATCGCGGTGGGCGCTCGTTCCCAGCGTTCCGCCCCCCGTTCACGATCGAGCGGATCGAGATCGGGCGCGTGTTGATCACGCTGGAGGACGGCTTCGAGCGGGACGACCGCGGACCGCTCCCTCCGATCACGCTGATCGAGGTCGAGCTGACGAACATGGCCTTCCCGGCGGATCTGCGGTCGGGCCCGGTCCTGCTGCGGCTGCACGGGCAGTGGGGCGATGATCCCGAATCGGGGTTCGAGCTCGCGATGCGCTTCGATTCGAACGGAAGGACGGCCGACGCCTCCGTCCGACGCCTCGACCTACCGCGTCTCGCTCGCTTCTACGCGACGACACTCCCGGTGACGATCGACTCCGGCCGCCTGTCGCTCACCGGGCGGCTCGAGCAGCGCGACGCGGTCACGTCCGGCGGTGTCTCGTTCCTCCTCGAAGAGCTGCATCTGCACGGCGATCCGGAACGACCGCTGTTCGGCTTGCCGGCGGAGACATCGGCACGCGTCATCGAAGGCGTCAACCGGTACGCCGAGGAGCTTCCGATCGTTTTCGGGTCTGCCATCAGCGGGTCGTCGGAGGAACCGACCCTCGAGTGGGAGGCGCCGCTGCTCGAGGTCGCTCGAGAGGGTCTCCTAATGCTCGGGCGCCGCGAACTCGAGTCGACCATCGCCGATCTCGCCCTGCGAATCGACGCCTTGGGCGGGCTGGCCGACATCCCGATCGACGCTGAGTACGCCGACGTGCAGGCACAGGTCGAGGTCGTGGCGCGAGCGATCATCGAAGAGGCGACGGGTGATCTGATCGACGACCTTCTCGGGCCGTTGCTCGCACCCGATTCGGAGGGGAACGAGGGCCCCGCACCGACGATCGGCGACCTGCTGGAACGGCTTCTCCGAACCGGGGATTCGCCGTCGAGCGGAGACGATTCCGAGACGGAACAGGACTAGTCTTTCCCGACGATACCGTTCGAAGCGGTCAGGTCCACCGAGGACCTTGCGTTCCGGGCGAGGGTGGGTATACTTCCTCTCGTTTCTGACCTCGATCTCCGATCGGGGTTCGTCTTTCGAACGTGCAAAGCGTCTAGGGAGGTGCGATCGATGATCATGAAGTTCAGACAAGTCGACGTTCGGTCCCTCCGGGGACGGGTCGGGTAGCCGGCCACACCGTTCGTCAATCCACCCGTTTCGGCAATCAACGGCTTCATCGGGCGCGCGGCTGCGCCGCGCGGTAGGGCTGTCCGACATGCCGGTCAACGAGCCGCTCTCCGAGCGGAAGTCCACACCGTAGATCAGAATCGGTTCCGCCGCTACGTGCGGGTCGGCATCGACGTGTCTCGATCGATGAGATCCCTCATCGATCCGAACCCGTTCGACCCGAAGCGGATCGAACCGAACGGCACCCGAACACGCACTAACCAGGAGGAAGCGATGAGCGACGACAGTGAAGGGGTGGTGGCGCCCTCCGCGTGCGGCGCCGAACTCACGGGAAGTACGAACGCCGATTCGGTACGAGGTCATACGGGAAGCGAGGTGGGATGCTATGTACACCATCTACCAGACCCAGGGCATGATGCATCGCGTCTTCGAGGAACAGCTCCGGTACTCGGAGCTTCGCCGGGTTCGTAGGACAGCGCTGCGCCGCTCCCGCGTCCGCAGTACGCTGCGCCGCGCGATCGAGGCGGGTCTTCGATACGGGATCGATCCTCACGAAGTCGAACGCGAGTTCGACATGACCCTGAGACAGGTCACAAGCCGGTAGTCTTCCGAGATCACCGGTATCTCCCAGGCACGAGGGGGAGCGCTCCGCGCTCCCCCTCTTCATTTTCTCCACGCCGTCGACCGCTGCTCGGCGGTTGGCGGAGCCGGGGGCCTCGCTGTACGATTCGCCACGGGGGAGGCATCGGCTGCAGCGGGAAGGGCATCGCACGCGGCCGACCGGGTATTCACACGAACCGAGGAGAGAAACGATGAAGGTACTCGTTACAGGGCTATTCGAAATGGCGGCGCTGCACGCGATTCGGCGCTTCGGGCAGATGGGCCACGAGGTCCACACGGCGGAGGGTCATCGACTGGCTTTCTCCGGCTTCTCGAAGTATGTCTCGAAGCGGCACCGGGTGCCGAACATGCGGTACCACCCCAACGAGTACACTGCGCGCGTTGTGGAGCTTCTCGAGAGGGGCGGCTTCGACTACTACTTCCCGTCCTACGAGGAGATCATCCCGATGAGTCGGCATCGTGACCGGATCGACGCCGTGACGAGGACGATCCTCCCCGACACGGACACGTTGATGCGGCTGCACGACAAGCAGCGTCTCGAGCAGTTGGCCCACGAGATCGGCCTCGACGCACCGAAAACGTTCTACCCCTCATCGTTCGATGAAGCCCGAGAGCTCATCGCCACCGTCGACCTCCCCGTCGTCATCAAGATGCGAAAGACGTCCGGCGCCGCCGGATTCCGGAAGATCTACGAGCGGAGCGGCTTCGAGAGGGCCTACTTCGACGTCGTCCGGACCAATGACCTGCCCGAGTCCGATCTCCCGATGTTCCAGCAGCTCGTCGAGGGACCGACGACGTGCACGCTACACCTCTGCCAGAAGGGCGGGGTCCTCGGCGAAGTGATGTATCAGGGGCTCCGGACGATGCCCCGCTCCGGCGGGACGACGGTCTTCCGCGAGAGCTTGTCCGATCCGGCCTGCCGCGAGGCTGCAGCGAGGATCGTCAAACACCTCGGCTTCACCGGACTGTGCGGCTTCGACTTCATCATCGACGAGGTGACCGGCCGTCCGTTCCTCGTCGACGGGAATTGCCGGATCACCCCCGCAGTGACGATGGCGTATCACGGCGGCACCGATCTGATCGAAGGGTGGGTCCACGTTGCGAACGGAGAGGATGTGACGCCGTTCCCGGCGACACGGACCGGCGTACGAACGAAGATGCAGTTCGCCGATTTCGTCTGGCTGCTCGAGTCGTACGCCGGCAGTTTCAAGGACTGGTCCGAGGAGCGGAAGCTGCGAAAGGCATGGTGGCATGAGAAGAACTTCCACTACGACATCCACAGCTTCAGCGATCCGATGCCGAACATCATGATCTGGGTCTACATCCTCACGAACTGCTACAAGCTGATCTTCACCGACTTCGACTCGGCCCAGCTGTTCATCTTCCACAACCAGTACGTCGAGAGGCCGCCCGCCGGCTAGGGAGATCGAACCCGTCAGGGTGCGCCACGCACAGTTGCACCGCGCTGCGCCAGCTCCTCGGCGACGCGAAGCGCATTGCCCTCGCCATCGAGGTTCAGGCCGGTCAGATCGACGACGTCGCCCGCCCCGAGCCCGTCGTTGTCGAGCAAGGGTGAGAGATCGACGCCGTCCAGTTCGGACAGCCCGACGATCCGAAGCTCGGGCATCCGGGAAACGATCCCGATGTCCGAGATCGGATTCCGATCGAGCCACAGCTCCTCGAGCCGCGTCAGCCCGGCGAGCGGGGAGACGTCCTCGATCCGGTTTCCCCAGAGGCTGAGTCGGCGGAGCCCGACGAGTCCGGCCAGCGGGGACACGTCGACGATCCGGTTGGAGTCGAGACCGAGCCCCTCGAGCCCGGTCAGGCCCGACAGCGGCGAAAGGTCAACGATCCTGTTCCCGCCAAGGCTCAGCTTGACGAGGCTGGTCAGGCCGGCAAGCGGCGTGAGGTCCTCGATTCCGGTGTTCGGGAGACCGAGCCAAGTCAGTCGCGTCAGCCCGGCCAGCGGCGAGAAGTCGTCGATCGGGTTTCCGCTGAGCCCGAGTTCGGTCAGCTCGGTCAGCCCCGCCAGCGGCGAGAGGTCCGAAACGCCGCTGTTCCAGAGGCCGAGCCAGCGCAGTTCGCTCAGCCCGGCCAGCGGCGCGGCGTCGGTGACGAAGTTGAAGTCCAGGTCAAGGAGCTTCAGCTGGGTCAGGCCAGCCAGCGGCGCGGCATCGGTCACTCGATTGCTGCGAAGCACCAGCGTCTCGAGCCGCTCGAGTGAGGCCAACGGAGCCAAGTCGGAGACGTGGTTCTCTCCGAGGTCAAGGCGTACGAGCCCCTTGCACTCCTCCAATCCGCCGAGGCACCCGATCTCGCGCCCGACGGCATCGAGTTCGATCAGCTGTAGGAGGTCACTTCGACGTAGAGGCCCTTCTTCGATCCCGACTGCTTCGCGCGCCGCGGTCTCCAACCGCGAGTCGGCGAACGTGACGGGCGGGTTCCGGTCGACTGACATCAGCGCGACGACCAGCACGATGGCCGCCGCGACACCCCACAGCTTCATCGCTCACCTCGGGATGGAGTGTAGCAGGAACCGGACCCGCGCACGCCGACAAGGAGAGAGAGGGAGGACGACGGCTCTCGTTTCGTCGCCCTCCCTCCAGAGTCAAGGAGGCGTCGTATCTTTCGCTTCATCAGCGCACTTCGTGCGCTCGATGCACAGCTACGATACGGCGCAACGGCGGCCGCCGCGAGGGCGGAAGTCGGGTGAGAACGGGACGTCGGAGACGCCGCTCCGTCGGCAACGCCTTGCGAGATCGCGCGACAAACGGGACGAGTCCGGATGGGACAGCTGACCTTGCGGGGCGGGGGCGTCTCGATCCCGCCCGCACGACAGCTCGAGCTTCGCAGTCTGGGAGATCGTCCATACGCAGTCGAACCCGGCCGGCCAGGGAAACGGGCGCCGCTACAGCGGAAGATCGACGTGAAAGCCCGCACCTTCCCCTGGCACTCTCTCGACGCTCATTCGTCCCCCGTGCTCCCGAACGAGGCCGTAGCTGACCGACAGGCCGAGCCCGGTTCCCTGATCGCGCGACTTGGTGGTGAAGAACGGATCGAACACGCGGTCGAGAACCTCTTCCTCGATCCCGATTCCTCGATCGATCACCGACACGCGCAGCCAGTCCTGCCCGTCCGCCGTTCGAACCCGAGCGCGAATCCTGACACGCTTGTCGTCTCCACCATCCGGATACCGCAGATTGAGTGCATCGCGCGCGTTGGCCAACAGATTGATCAGGACCTGCTGCATCTCCTGGCTCCGGCAGTCGAATGTCGGTAGGTCCTCCGGCACGTCCACCTCGAGCTTGATGCCGTCCCGCCGAAGGAGCGCCCCGAAGAGCGAAAGAGACGCATCGACGATGTCGATCATCCTCGTCGGCCGATAGCGCTCCTGCTCGTGCCGCGAGAACGACAACAGGCTGCGGACGATCTCCGCGACTCGGAGACCCTCTTCGTGAATCCCGTCTGCGTACTGTTTCAGCTTCGGATTCCCAACGCGATCGCTGATCAGCTGCGCATAGTTGATGATCCCGGTCAGCGGGTTGTTGATCTCGTGGGCAACGCCCGACGCAAGGGTGCCGATCGACTCCAGCTTCTGGCTCTGGCGAAGCTGGGCCTCCAGCTGCTTCCGGTCGGAGATGTCGAACGCTACGGCGAACTCCAACTCACGGCCCCGGAACTCAATGAACTGCGCGGTGATCTCGACCGGGAAGGTCTCGCCGTCCTTCCGCCGGAACACGCTCTCCGAGACTTCCGTTCCCCGTCTCTTCAGCTCATGCCATGCCGCCAGGCGACCGTCCCTCGGGTACTCCTTGTCGATGTCCCAAACCGCCATCTCCAGGAGCTCCTCGCGCCTGTAGCCGAGCATGCGGCAGGCGGCGTCGTTCACGAACGTGAGCGATCCATCGGGCCGCACCCACAGGACGACAGCATCCGTCGAATCAACCGAGTACTGAGTCAGTTCGAGCCGCGCCCGAAGCGTTTCCGCCTCGAGTTCCGCCAGCCGCTTCTCGGTGATATCCTCGATCGTCCCTTCGTAATAGAGGATTCTCCCACGCTCATCCCGAACGACCCGCGCGTTCTCACGGACGTAGATCGTCGTCCCGTCCCGTCGCTTCCACGCCGACTCACGGCCGATGAAGCTTCCGATCTTCTCCAGCCGCTCCTTGAACTCCCCCCGCGGGGTCTCCGGCTCGTACCCCTCGGCCTCCAGGTTCCTCTCGGCAAGTTCCTCGAACGAGTCGTAGCCGAGCATCCGGACCAACGCGGGATTGGCTGTGAGGATCCGGCCGTCCGGCGTTGTCTGGTAGATGCCGAGGATCGCATCCTCGAACAGCGATCGGTACCGGATCTCGCTCTCGCGGAGCTCGGCCTCGGCCGCCAGACGATCGGTCACATCCTCGACGATGACCTGGATCCCGTGGACTATTCCTTCCCAGCGCAGTAGCGCAACCCGAACCTCCCCGTCCCTCGCCGTTCCGTCCTTTCGCTTCCAGGAGGCGGTGAACGGCGCAATCGGGCGCCCGACAAGGATCGATCGGAACGTACGAAGGTACTTCGGCATGTCCACCAGACGGGCGGGTGGCAGCTTCGAGAAATGAACCCCGACCAATTCCTCGATTTCATACCCCGTCATCTGCGCGAAGGCACGGTTGCACGACGTCACGACGCCCTTCATATCGACGGTCACCAGGCCCGTCGGCGCAAGTTCGAAGACCGCGCGGTACCGGCGCTCCGATGCTTCGATTCGTTCCGTCGCGAGACGCTCCTCAGTGACGTCCCGAACAAACCCGACCATACGAGCGACGCGCCCGCTCGCATCCGGGATGAAGCTGCCGTCGTCTTCGACATGGATGTACTCCCCGTCCTTGCGCCGGATGCGATACCGCAGGTGTGCAGCTTCGCGGGTCCGAAGGAGGCGGGAGATCGCGTCATCGAACTCCGGACGGTCGCCGGGGTGGATCAGATCCGTCCAGCAGTCGAGAGATCCGCCGATCTCCTCCGCGCTGTAGCCGAGGATCCGCTCCAGGTCCCCGCCGTACGTCACCTGGTTCGTCTCGGAATCCCAGTCGTAGAGAATGTGATGGCTCGCCTCGACCGCCGCCTCGTACCGGTTCTTCCACTCGTTGATCGCGGCCTCGGCGTTCTTCCGCTCCGTAACATCCTCGAAGACCGTCGCGAACCGTCCCTCGCCCGGGCTGAATGCCAGAACGGAGAACCACTTCTCGAACCTGTCGGAGTACTCCTCGAACCGCACCTCTTCCCCGGAGGCGGCGACCTGGCCGTACGTCCCGATCCAATCGGCGGAATCGGCTTCGATCCCCGGCAGCACGTCGGTCGCCCGCCGGCCGATGATGTCCGATCGAGACAACCCCGTGAGTCGCTCAAACGCCTCATTCGCCTCCAGGAAGACGTAGTCGATGGGCCGCCCCCTCTCGTCCAGGACGATCTCGTGAAGCGCGAAGCCGTCCATCATGTTCTCGAACAACTGGCGATACTTCATCTCCTCCGCACGCAGTGCCTCGCGAATCGCAAGCTGCTCACTGATGTCGACGATCACACCACGAAGGCCCACCGGCCGGCCCTCGCGCTTCCTCATGACCGAGTGCACGATCACCGGGAATGTCCTCCCGTCCCGGGCCAATGCCATGTACTCGATCCCACCGATGACCTCACCACTGAGGATCCTCCCGAGGTTGCGAGCGGCTCGATCTCGATCCTCCGGAGCGATCATCTGCAACGCCGCAAGCCCGGCCTCAAGGTCGTCGGGTGTATAGCCGAAACGATCGAACGCGATCTGGTTGGCGAACGTGATCCGCCCGGTCAGGTCACACTCGTAGACCACCTCAGGCAGAAGGTCGCTCAGCTCCCGGTATCGCTCCTCGCTCTCTGCGAGCGCCCTCCGGGCGGCCCTCTGATCGGTGATGTCCAGCCCGACCTCGAGCGTCAGCGGCGCATCGCCCGGGCCAGGGAAGACCCGGTCGTGGACTGCATACGTCCGCCCCGCGGGGCTGGTCCACTCCGAGATCTCCGGCTCGCCCGTCGCCTGCACCCGCATCGGCGGGCACTCCTCGCACGGCTCCGACCACCCGTGGAACACCTCATAGCAGGGCCGGTCGTCCGTGCTTCCGAATAGATCGTGGAATGTCTTGTTCGCAAACGGGATGCTGAAATCCGGCGCCTGCAGATAGACGAACATCGGAAGCCCGTCGAGCACGCGAAACAATCGCTCTCTCTCGTCGTCGAGTTCACGCTGAATCCGGGCCCTCTCGATGGAGTAGCGAATCACGCGCCCCAGCAGTTCCGCCGACAGGACAGCCTTCGGCAGGTAGTCCTGTGCGCCTTCGCGGATGGTCTCTTCCGCGAGATCCCCGTCCTCCAGCGCGCTCACAGCGACGATCGGGATGCCTCTCGCCGCCGACCGCATCTGCCGCAGGGTCTCGATCGCGCCGCGTTCCGGCAGGTCGAGGTCGAGAACGACGACATCCCAAGACGTCTCCGCAAGTAGTTCCGCCGCCCCGGCCAGCGTCGAAACCGAGCGGATGTCGCTCGGGAGCTCGGGAGCGTCCCTCAGAGCATCGTAAATCGGGCGCCCGTCTCCGACGCTGTCTTCGACGACGAGAATCCTCATCCGCTCAAGCCCCGGACTCCCCCGCCTCGCCTTGGATCCCTTCAAGCCGCGTCGCCTCCACGCGGCGTTCTCCCTGCTTCTCGCGGTACATCTCCCGGTCCGCCCGCTCGATCAATTCCTCCAGCGTCGGCGATCCCTTCGGGTCGAACGGTGCAACCCCGATCGAGACGGAGAGACTCCAAACCTCTTCGGCGGGGAGGCTTTCCTCGCGAAGACGGTCGCGAAGCCGTGCAACGAGGGATGGAATGCCGGGAGGATGGGCCTCGACCGCAAGGGCGACGAACTCATCCCCAGCGAACCGCGCGATGATGTCCGAATCCCGCATCGCGCAGGTGAGCGCCCGAGCGACAACGCACAGCGCCCGATCGCCGGCAAGATGCCCGTGCGTGTCGTTGATCGACTTCAGGGCATCGACATCGGCGAGCAACAAGACCGACTCCCGCCCGTTGCGCTTCGCCAAACGGAGACTCTGCTCGGCCAGGATCGAGAATCCGCGGCGGTTGTACAAGCCGGTCAGCGGGTCCCGCAGCGAGAGATCCTCCAACTCCTTATGAAATGCGTGGCGTTGCGCTGCGTACCGCACGGCGTGGAGAAGGAGGTTGCCCTCCAGTTCCTCCTTGAGCAGGTAGTCCTGCGCCCCGCTTCGGACCGCCTCGGACGCGATCCGCTCGTCGGATTCGCCGGTGAGAATGATGACCGGGATATCGGGAGCGTGAGCGCGCAGTCGATGGAAGCTTTCGAGTCCGCTGCTGTCCGGGAGGCCGAGATCCAGCAGGATCAGGTCGACGCGGCCCTCGTCCAGCAGCGGAAGACTTCGGGAGACTCGATCGACGGACTCGATCGAGCGGAGGCGCCGGTCGGATCGCAGACATCGGGTCACGAGACGAACGTCCTCCGGCCGATCCTCGATCAAGAGAATCCGAAGCGCCCCGTCGGTCCTGTCCTCCATTGCAGACCTCCTCGCAGGCGGTCAGAGTGTAACAGGAGGTGGTGGGGTCATTTCAATCTCCGCGCTTCACGCCTCCGAGGTCTGACTTGAACGGCCCGAGAGCCCTCGGCTATGCTCGGCTTATGAAGTCTCCGACACGGAAGACGCTTGCCCTCACACTGATGGCGTTCCTGATCAGTTGGGCCGTCGTTGCATCCCCGTTCGTTCACGGCCCGTATGCCGGAGCGCCGTCCGCCGATGCGGTCACGATCAGCTGGACGGCCTCGCCGCCTTCAGCGGCGAGGGTCGAGTACGGACCGCGTACCGTGTTCGAGACAACGGGCGGGTTGCCGGAGGTCGTCGTCGTCTCGGCGATGGAGGACGAAGACGATCCTTGTCACATCACGCTGGTGGGGCTTCAGCCGGGAACCGAGTACGCCTACCGTGTCGTCCTCGCGGCGGAGGCCGGAGAGGTCGCCGGACCAACGGGATCCTTCTGCACCGAACCCTCCCCGGGCGAGCCGATCGTCTTTGCGGTTCTCGCAGATACTCAGTGGCAGTCGGAGACCGTGAATCCGCTGGAGGCCGTCGGAGACGCCATCGCCGCCGATCCGACGCCGTTCCAGTTCATCCTCCACGCCGGGGATGTCATCGAGAGTCCCTCGTCGTACTACTGGGACCACTGGTTCTCGTCGTTCGACGACATGCTCCTTCGAGCACCGTTCATTCCGGTCCTCGGAAACCACGAGAAGAACCACCGCTCCTACTATGAGGCGTTCTGCCTCCCTCCCGGGGCGGGGAAGGACGACGAGCGGTGGTGGGCGCTTCACTGGGGAGACGTCGTCGTCGTCGGCCTCGACTCGAACGTGAAGAAGGCGACCGACTTCATCGCACAGCAGGACTGGGCGCGCCAACACCTGTCCGGCCCGGAGCCGCACAAGTTCGTGATCTTCCATCACCCAGTCTTCACGTCCGACGCGTACCACGAAGCGGGCTTCTTCCTGGACAAGATCTACCACCCGATTTTCGCGGAGATGGAGGTCGACATCGTCTTCAACGGACACTCCCATCACTACGAGCACATCGTTCGCGACGGCGTCACCTACATGGTGATCGGTGGAGGAGGGGCCACGCCGAGGCGAACGAAGCCGGAGCATATCCAGGGATCCGACGTTTCGGCGGAGGGGCACTTCTTCTACACGCGGGTCCGCACGACCGCCGATCGCATCGATGTCGAGACGATCTCCGTCGCTCGGTCGATCTCCGACGAGGAGTTCGTCCGCACAGGCACCTCGCTCGACTCGTTCACTCTGCCTGCGCCGGAGGAGGCGGCAACCGGCGCCTCCCTCCCGCTGTGGGGCGTCGCCGCACTGATTCTCGGTGCGGCGATCGCCGCGTGGCTCCTCCTGCGTGGGCATAGCATCTAGCGAATAGGAGGAAGCGGGAGCCTCCGCTCCGGCAACTCGGGAGCAATCGGCGCGGCCCCCTCGATTCTGCTGTTCTGCGCGGGGTTTCCCGGTTCATGTAGCGGGTCCCGTGGGAATTGCTCTGCCGCGAGTTCGTCCGTATACTGGGTGCCCGCTTCTCGGCTAGACGGATCCAAAGGGGGCACGTTGGAGGCAGTCCGAACCGGGCAGGAGTACGTCGCACGGCAACGAGCTTACCGACTTGCGCTGTACGTTCTCCTGGCAGCCAGCTGCGCGATCATGCTCCTCCCGTTCTTCTGGATGCTCACGACGTCGCTCAAGACACAGTCCGAGGCGTTGCGGATCCCACCGCAATGGATCCCGACGGCCTTCCGATGGCAGAACTACGTGGACGCGTGGAACGCCGCCCCATTCGGATGGTACTTCTTCAACTCGTTCTTCATGGCGATCACGACGACGCTCGGAGAGGTGTTCACGACGATCCTCGCCGCCTACGCGTTCGCGAAGATGAAGTTCTTCGGGAAGAACGTGATCTTCGCGATCCTGCTGGCCACGATGATGATCCCGGGACAGATGCTGCTCCTGCCGAACTACGTGACGATGGCGCGCCTCGGATGGCTCGATCGGTACGAGGCGCTGATCATCCCGTGGCTCGTGTCGGTGTTCGGGATCTTCCTCCTACGGCAGTTCTTCATGAGCGTCCCCGATGAGCTGCGCGACGCGGCACGAATCGACGGATGCGGCAGGTTCCGGTTCCTGTTCACGATCATGGTCCCACTGTCGAAGCCGGCGATCTTCACCGTCGCGCTGCTGAAGTTCATGGGAAGCTGGAACTCCTTCCAGTGGGTCTTGATCATGACGACGAGCCCGAACATGCGGACGGTCCCGGTCGGCCTGCAGGTGTTCTCGAGCGAGGTTGGCACGGCGTATGAGAAGCTGATGGCGGCGTCGGTGATGGCGATCATCCCGATCCTCGTGTTGTTCCTGTTCACGCAGAAGCAGTTCATCCAGGGCGTCGCCCGGACGGGAATCAAGTGACGGAGGTTGGAAACCAGGCAAAGCAAGCATCGAGGAGGTGATGGGACACCCGGTGGATCGCAGGCTGTCTGTTGGATGGATGGTCAATCGACTTCAAGGAGGTCATGCACGATGAAGCTTCGAAACACGCTAGTCGCTCTCGGACTCCTCGCCGTGCTGTTCGTCGGATTCGCTGCCGCGGCAGCGGAGCCGGTAACCGTCGAGTTCTGGCATCGGTTCAGCGAGCGGCACAACGAGACGCTCGAACAGCTCGCGACGTGGTTCGAGGAGCGCTACCCGAGCATCAACATCGAATGGGTGTATCAAGGAAGCTACAGCGCTCTTCAACAGAGCATCAACGGCGCCGTCGTCGCCGGTGAGGTGCCGACGATGACGATCTTCTACGAGGATTGGATTCCCGCGGTCGCCGACGCGCTGCTGCCGCTCGAGCCGTTTTTCTCGACGGAGGAGCTCGCCGACATCATCCCGGGCCTGCTGTACAAGGACCTGCTGACGGTTCCGTTCAACAAGTCGATCATGGTCCTCTACTACATCGAGGACTACGTCCCGACCCCGCCGACGACGTGGCAGGAGTTCTACGACTACTGCGTTGCCAACACGGTCGATGAGGACGGCGACGGTCAGATCGACCGCTACGGGACGGGTCTCCGCCCGGCCGCCAACCCGGAGCAGTTCCTCGCGCTGCTCGAGCAGAACAACGGGACGATCCTCAATGCGGATTGGACCGAAGTGACGCTCGACAACGAGGCCGGCGTCGAGGCGCTCGAGTTCTACGCGAGCCTGGCGCCGTACGCGTGGATCACCAGCGAGTACCTGAACTCGAACATCGGGTACGTCGCGATGGCGATCGACACGTCGGCCGGTTTCTACTACTGGGACACGGCCGCCCAAGAGGCGGGGCTGACGGTTAAGACCGCACCGCTCCCGGCCGGCGAGAAGGCCGCATCGTTCATTCAGGGCACGAACATCGGGATCTTCAAGGACGCGCCGGCCGACGAAATCGCCGCCGGGCTCCTGTTCCTGAAGTTCCTGCTCGAGCCGGACAACACGGCGTACTGGGCGATGCGAACCGGCTATCTCCCGGTGACGCTCGGCGGGTTGGAGAGCCCGGTCTGGACCGACTACCTTGCCTCGAACCCCGAGGCGGTCGCGTCGTCCGAGATGATGCCGGTCGGCGTCGGCTCGTTGTCGCACCCGAACTACGGCGACATGCGCGCCGCGCTGGGTACGATGTGCGAGGAGATCCTCCTCGGCGCCGAGACGGTCGCCGACGCGCTCGCGACGGCGGTCGACGAACTCGAGGCACTGCTCGAATAGGAAGGAAGACCCGGCCGGGCCTGTGGGGTCGCACTCGCGGCCCCACGCCCGGCCCTCTATGACCATGAACAGACTGGAGAAGCTCGCCTTCTGGAGACGGCCGATGCCGGACGCCTGGCGCACGCCGACGTTCTGGAAGGATACCGCGTGGGCGTATGCCTACCTCGCTCCGGCGATCATCATCCTCGGCGTCTTCACGTTCTACCCGTTCTTCCAGGCGTTCCGCCTCAGCCTGTTCAAGGTCTCGTTCACCGCCTTCCCCGGAAAGTACATCGGCCTAGATCATTTCCGCTACATTTTCGGGGACAAATACTTCTGGCGGGCACTCTGGCACACGGTGTACATCGTCGGCATCAGCGTACCCGTGACGCTGTTCCTCGCACTGCTCGTCGCAAGCCTCCTGAACAAGTCGCTGCGGTTTCGAACGTTCGCTCGCACGTCGTTCTTCCTCTCGTACATCACCCCGATGGTTGCGGTGATCATGGTCTGGCGGCTGATGTACAACGAGAGCTACGGCCTGCTGAACTACTTCCTCGGTCTGTTCGGGGCCAATCGGATCGCGTGGCTGAACGATCCGAGATTCGCCCTGCCTTCCGTGATCATTCTCAACGTCTGGCGGTACGTCGGGTACCAGGCGATCATCTTGCTCGCGGGGATGCAAGGGATCGATCAGATGTACTACGAGGCCGCTCGGATTGACGGTGCCTCGGGCCTCCAAGTGTGGCGGAAGATCACCGTGCCGCTGCTGACGCCTCAGATCTTCTTCCTGCTGATCATCTCGATGATCGGCTCGTTCAAGATCTTCACCGAGGTCTTCGTGCTCTTCAACGGACCCGGCCCGTTGAAGGCCGCCGAAACGCTCGTCTACTACATCATGCGACAGGGCTTCTTCGGAACGCAGCATCTCGGCCGCGCCGCCGCCGCGTCGATCGTCCTGTTCGCGATCATCTTCGTCGTTACGCTGCTGCAGATGCAGATCGCCAAGCGGCGGGTTCACTACCAGTAGGATCCAACGGCACCTCGCGCCGTCGAAATCGGTTGCAGTCTTGCCTAATTGTGGTATTATCATTCCATAATTCCACAAACGGAGGAGGGTCCGATGGCGGAGCTAATCCGTATGTCCGAAGCCACTGCGCTCGCCCTTCACACGATGGTCCTCGTCGCTCGTCGCGAGGCACCGCTGTCGACCGCCGAACTCGCACGGGAACTCGGAGCATCGGAAGCGCACCTGTCGAAGGTGATGCAACAGCTGGTTCGTGCCGGACTGCTCGCCTCGAAGCGCGGCCCGAACGGCGGCTACGCCCTCGCGCGACCGGCCGAGGAGACGTACCTACTCGATGTCTACGAGGCGTTCGAGGGCCCGTTCCGAAGGGACGGTTGCCTGTTCGCCGAGCCGGTCTGTCGACAGGTGCGGTGCGTCCTTGGAGATCTGGTCGAGCGCCTGCGCCAAGAAGCCTACGACCATCTGGCCACGACGTCGCTACGCGACGTCGCCGACGGGAGGTAAGCGATGTACTGCTATCAGTGCGAACAGACGAAGGACGGCATCGGCTGCACCGGGTATGGCATCTGCGGGAAGGATCCGACATCCGCCGCACTCCAGGACCTGCTCGTGCACATGACGAAGGGGATCGGTGCCTTCGCACACCGTGCGCGCCAGCTCGACGTGCGGGATCCGGAGGTCGATCGCTTCGCCGTCGAGACGCTGTTCACGACGGTGACCAACGTCAACTTCGACCCGAAGCGTCTGAGCGAACTGCTCGACCGCGCGATCGAGCTTCGGGATCGCGCCAGAACGTTGTACGTGGACGCCGCCCGAAGCGCGGGGCAGCAACCCGAGCTGCTCGAGGGAATCGCCGCGTGGGAGCCGGCCGCGGCGCTCGAGGAACGGCTGGTGCAGGCGGAGCAGATCTCGATCCAGGCGCGGAAAGCGAGACTCGGCGACGACGCCGTCGGCCTCCAGGAGCTGCTGACCTACGGGCTGAAGGGCGCCGCGGCGTACACCAACCACGCGTTGATTCTCGGACAAGAGGACGAATCGGTCTGGTCGTACATCCACGAGGCCCTGGCCTTCCTCGCCGACGAGCCGACCGACATCGACCGGCTGACCGCGATGTGCCTGCGCTGTGGCGAGGTCAACCTCCGGGTGATGGAGCTTCTCGACGCAGCGAACACCGGCGCGTACGGACATCCCGTGCCCACGCCCGTGCGGATCGAGCCGGTCGCGGGAAAGGCGATCCTTGTCTCCGGTCACGACCTGAAGGATCTCGAGGAAATCTTGAAACAGACCGAAGGCACGGGGATCCACGTCTATACCCACGGCGAGATGCTCCCGGCCCACGGGTATCCGGGCCTGAAGCGGCACGCGCACCTCGCCGGAAACTACGGCGGTGCCTGGCAGGACCAGCAAGCGGAATTCGATGCGTTCCCGGGAGCAATCCTGATGACGACGAACTGCATCCAGAAGCCCCGCGACGGGTATGCCGATCGGATCTTCACCTCGGGACGGGTCGCCTGGCCGGGCGTGACGCACATCGCCGACCGTGGCTTCACGCCGGTCATCGACGCCGCCCTTGCCGCCAAGGGGTTCGCCGAAGACGGAGCCGACCGAACGATTACCGTCGGCTTCGCGCGAAGCGCCGTCCTCGGCACGGCGGAGACCGTCGTCCAAGCGGTGAAGGACGGCGCGATCCGGCACTTCTTCCTGATCGGTGGATGCGATGGCGCGAAGCCGGGGCGCAACTACTACACGGACCTGGCTCGGCTCGTCCCGGACGACTGCGTGATTCTGACTCTCGCCTGCGGGAAGTACCGATTCAACAAGATCGACTTCGGCGCGATCCGCGGGATTCCCCGACTACTCGACATCGGCCAATGCAACGATGCCTATTCGGCGATCCGGATCGCTTCGGCGCTCGCCGATGCCTTCGACACGGACGTCAACTCGTTGCCGCTCTCCCTCATCCTGTCGTGGTACGAGCAGAAGGCGGTCGTCATCCTGCTCACGCTCCTGCACCTCGGGATCCGCGACATCCGGCTCGGGCCGTCCCTCCCGGCGTTCGTCACACCCGCTGTGCTGAAGGTGCTCGTCGAGACATTCGGCCTCACGCCGATCACGACACCTGAGCGCGACCTCGCGGCGATCCTCGCATAGGGAAACGAGACGAAGCGCCAAGCGGGATCCGTCCGCTTGGCGCTTCGTCTTGGATTCGGCGCGCTTCCCATGCGCCTCGAGGCGTCGTCCTAGTTCTCGCTCAGGATGTGCTCGTCGTACTCAGCCTCGATCTGGCTCTTGTGCTTCCTCTCCTCGTTGGCGAGCGCGGCGAACAAGGATGACGCCTCCCCCCCAAGTGCTGAGAGGCGCTCGTACAGCGCGACCGCGCTCTCCTCGCGCTTCATCGCGACGATCATCGCCTCCTGGATCGACATCCCCGCGCTCGCCCCGACCTCTACGAGGTGCTCGGAGAGGTCGAGATCGGCCGGCGCTCCGGTGTCGCGTGCGACGATCTCGTCCGGCGTGATCCGCGATAGCATCTCCATGTGCCCGTGCTCGGTCGCAGCCATCTCGGCGAACACCGCCTCCACGGCGGGGTTCTGCACCTTCGCCGCCCACTCCTTGTAGAACGCCTCGGCTTCCTTCTCCTTGGCAATGGCGAAATCGAGTGCCTCACGCAGCTTCTCGTTCACGGGACCTCCTTCTTCTTCGCTCGTCATTATCCCTCGGCCGTCCGACGACCTCCAGTGCGCCCGCACGCCCCCGATGCGAGGGAGACTCCCGGACTGAACGATCCTGTGTCCCTCCCCGTTGCCGGACGATGGGCTCACAGACTACAGTAGATCCATGTTCACCGACGATGTGGCGGGAAACTGCTGGCTCACCGAACGATGCCCCCCACTGTCGTGGGCGGAGACCGCGGTGAAGCTGGCTGCGTTCGGGGTGGCGTATACCACGCTCGCGGCCGCAGCCGGTCGTGCCCCGTCCGCGATCGAGTGGACCTGGCGGCTCACGGCGCAGGTGACCATCCTCGGCATCCTGTCGATCGGCTTTCTGCTCGCCATCTGGGACCGATGGCGGCGCCGCGAGATCATCTCGATGGCGTTCGTCCTCCTCAACGTCCCAGCGCACTGGAGCCTGTTCGCCGCGGCCCTTCGCACGCCGGCTGCGCAATCCGGGCTCCTGCTGTTCGCTTGGATCATGCTGGCCGGCGACGCCGTCAAGACGCTCTCGTTCTACGTTTCTCCGCTGCCGGTTCGGGATCTGTCGCCCGCCGCCGGCACGGCTCTCACCGGGATCTATATCGCAGGCTACGCCGCGATCGGACTGATCGGGCACCTGTAGGGAGGTCGGAATGGGCGAAACCGTCACGCCGAAAGTCGTGCTCAGCCGCTGTCTAGGATTCGACTCCTGCCGATACAACGGGCAGACGATCCACGATCGAATCGTCGAGTCGATCGTCCCGTTCATCGATCCGATCACGGTCTGTCCCGAAGTGGCGATCGGCCTGGGTGTACCGCGCAAACCGATCCGCCTCGTCGAGGAACGTGGGCGTCGTCTGTTGTGGCAGCCGGAGACGGAACGGGACGTGACCGCTGAGATGGAAGCCTTCACCGAGGAGTTCCTCGACGGATGCACCGACGTCGATGGCTTCATCCTCAAGTATCGATCCCCGTCCTGCGGCCTAAGCCAGGTGAGGATCTACCACAGTCGCGCTCCTCGCGCCGGTCATCGCAAGGGATCGGGCGCATTCGGCGGGCGAGTCGTCGAGCGATTCGCCGGACTCGCCGTCGAGGACGAGGGACGGCTTCAGAGCTTCGACATCCGTCAGCACTTCCTGACCAAGCTGTTCGCTGCGGCGCGGTTCCGTGCCGCAGCGTGCGCCGGCCGGATGGGCGGCCTCGTCGCCTTCCACGCGCAGCACAAGTTCCTGCTGATGGCGTACAACCAGACGGCGATGCGCCGCCTGGGGCGCATCGTGGCCAACGCCGACCGGCGGCGGCCTGCGGATGTCTTCTCAAGCTACCGGATGGAGTTCGAAGCGGCATTGGCCAAGGCGCCGCGCCGGACGAGCGCGATCAATGTGCTGATGCACGGCTTCGGCTACGTGTCGGACCGGCTGTCGGCGAAGGAGCGATCGTTCTTCCTCGATTCGCTCGAACGGTACCGCGTGCGACAGGTTCCGCTCAGCGTGCCGACGAGCCTCATCCGGTCGTGGATCATCCGCTTCGACATCGAGTACCTCGACGACCAGGTCTACTTCGAGCCGTATCCGCAGGAACTCGTTTCGGTCCTCGACTCCGGGAAGGGGCGCGCGCCCGGTTGAGCGAGCGCCGCTCACAGTCTCCGGCTGTCGTAGGCCCAGTGCAGGAGCGCCTGGCGCTGCCTCGGACGACAGTCGAGATCTCCGGGGTAGCAGTGCTTGCGTAGCTGAGCGACGTGCCGCGTCATCGCCTTCCAGCGCCGGATCTGCCGCTCGTCGTCCGCGCCGCGGCGCCCGAGGTAGTATCGGCAGTACCACTGGAACCAGCCGCGCGGGTCGTCGTCGTGAATCCAGCCCTTCGCCCTCCAATGGGCGAGCGGTTTGGACGCGTCGACGTTGAAGAAGTTGAGCGCCGGGTCTTTCCGGCCGTGCGACAGACGGGCATCCTCGAACCAGTCGGGCGGGAATTCGTCTCGGCAGTCGGTCAGGTACTTCCCACCGAACACGCCGAGCGCGAGCATCTCCTTCGGATTCAGCTCGGGTCGGAAGTCGGGGGCGAAGTTCGCGCCCTCCGGCTCGGTGAGAACGTATCGGTACCCGTGCTGCATCCGATCGTCGACGAGCACCGTTCGCGGCCGCTCCTCCCGATTCACATCACCCGTCCGATCCGGTTGCTCCATCGCCCCAGAGGGCGGGCTGGCCCGTCGTCTCCAGCACCGAGTACCACAGATCGCCCTCGAGGTCGACGGACTTGCTGCGGGCGGTGACTTCGCGAATCGGGACGTGCGTGTACTCACCGTCCCAGTAGCCGATGAGCAGACCGGTCCGACCCGCCATCCCGGCGTGCACGGCGTTTCGCGCAAGGTCTGACGAGTAGAGCGCATCGCTCGGGTTGGCCGGCGCACTGCGAATCAGGTAGCTCGGGTCGATGTACTTCACCGTGTGACGGATCCCCCGCCGCTCGAGTGCGTCGTCAATCCGGTCCCGCAGGAAGGTCCCGATGTCCAGCAGCCGGACGTTGCCCGACGCGTCACGCTCCGCCGGAGCATCGTCCCTCCCGATCAGGTCCTGCCCCGTCCCTTCTGCGACGACAACGACGACATGCCCGTTCTCACCCAGCCGCTTCTCCAGCGCCGCGAGGAAACCGCTCGCCCCGTCGAGGACAAGCGGGACTTCCGGGATGAGCACGAAGTCGGCGTCCGCCGCGGCGACCGCGGCACTCGAGGCGATAAACCCGGAGTGGCGCCCCATCAGGCGCACGAGCCCGACGCCGTTTCGGTACGCAGTCGCCTCGGTGTGTACCGCGCGGATCGATTCCACGGCGATCGAAAACGCCGTCTCATACCCGAACGTCTTGTCGACCAGCGGAACGTCGTTGTCGATGCTCTTCGGAACGCCGACCACCGAGATCTTCACGCCTCGTCGCACTGCTTCATCGTAGACCGCGCGCGCGCCGCGCATGCTTCCATCCCCGCCAACGACGAGCAGAAGCCGGATCCCCATTCGTTCGAGGGTGTCGACGATCCTGCCCGGCGGCTGCGGCCCTCGCGAGGAGCCGAGGATCGAGCCACCATCGTGGTGGATCCCCTC
>Ga0272444_10001352_pt1 | contig 23733 bp, 22 predicted proteins | sample SSMForm13_FD_201033 | JGI IMG/M metagenome (GOLD analysis project Ga0272444, IMG submission 201033) | Marine sediment archaeal communities from Little Sippewissett salt marsh, Falmouth, MA, United States - SSM-Form-13 | ecosystem: Environmental > Aquatic > Marine > Wetlands > Sediment ...
CTTGGAGATGATCGAGTTCGTCGAGCAGAGCTTGTGTTGCATATCTCGTCTGCACAGGAAGCTCTTCAAGACATCGACCGATGATCTGTCGCCCTCGTACACCGAACAGATCAGTGACTCCGTCTGTTCTCAACCCGTACTTCGCCAGGTTCGCATGGATCCGATTCTTCAGTTTGGTTCGCTGTCGAACCAGCACCATTCGTGTCCGTGGCAGCTCCCATGGCGGGATCCACACCGTTGGCAACGTTCCCGATCGCTGAAGCCGGTTCAGTCCTCGTGCATCCAACTTGCCGGTCTTGTTCACCGATCCGTTCATGAGCTTGGCTCGACGTGCACTCACCAGTTGCGGGACCATCCCCGCCTGTTCGATCTCGTCGGTAATCCAGCACCCGTTGCCGATCGTCTCTACGGCTGCCGGTGATCCTGGTTCGCACTCCTCAAGGAAGTCTCGTAGTGCGCCTTGCGTGTGGTTCACCCGCTGCTCCCGCAGCACCTTCCCCGTCTCGTCCTGTACCAATGCATACGTGCGATGTTTGTGGGAATCGAACGGCGATACGCTGCATCGTGCGTCTCCTTGCGGTGTCGACCGCTTGTCTTCACCGGCAGCGCACTCTACCGTCGGCAAAAGAGGCGCGCTCTCATAACATCACATACCCCATTTCACGGGGGGGTGGCGCCCGAGCACGAAGAAGGAAATGGGGTATGTGTCCCCAGATTAGCAGCCGTTCATCAGAGGGCTTCCGGGCCAATCGGGGCAGAAGTCTTCGCTATCGGGCACCCCATCTCCGTCGCGATCGCCGCTGTCACCCACAGGGATTGGCGCAGGCTCATCGGGGATGGCCTCTCCCGCACGCCAGGCGGCAGCTTCGCGAAGCGTCTGTTCCAGGTAATGGGTTCCGAACTCCACGCTTGGCTCGATCTCGGAGCCTTCATGCCACTCGTTGAAGCTGGTGATCAGGATCCAGTGCGGCTTGCTGGCCTTCGCGAGATCCCAGTACGCATGGTAGGTATCTCCACCATCTCGATCGGCCCGCGGACTCGTGGGCCGGTAGACCGCTTCCTCGTAGCCGGGGAGCACCGTGGCAGCGAACAGGTCGCCTTTCATCCGCGCAGCAAGCGATGCGGATCGATACAGCTCCGCAGTCGTCTCCATCGTCATCGCCACAGGGTTGTAGGTGTGAAGGCCTTCGAAGGCTTCGAGGTACCGCGGATCGAGGCTATCAGCGATGGCGAAGATGCTGCGGTTGCGCTGATCGAGCATCTCAAACGCTCTCTCCCATTCCTCTACAGTGAACTTCGAGATCACCCGGACGTAGAAGAAGATCGCAGGAAGCCCATCGACCACGAGGAACGCCGGTGATGATGCGTAGCGGGATACGATGGCGCTGACATCGCTGACGATTTGTGAGTAGAGCTCGGCGGACTCGTAGTAGACAGTGACCAGGAAATCCTCTTGCTCGGCCGCTTCGAGGAGTACGCCGAACGCGCGGTCCTCGAATGTGTGGAGCCCCCACCAAGATGCAATGAACCCATCGATCCCTGCCTCCTTAGCCTGTCCAATATGGCGGCGGACGGTTTCGGGATCGAGGGAATCGTAGTAGCCGGCGGCCGGGACATGCGTAGAGTCTCGATTGGCCCGCAGCGGATTCCAGTGGACCCACTCGTCGCTTGGTCCGTCGGGCGAGCCGTACCACGGGTAGTAGAACGCCAGCACCTTCTGCCCGCCGATCGATGATTCCGATGGCGCAGGGAGAACCCACGGCTCGATCCTCGATGTGATCTGAGAGACGGCCAGCGAAAACGTCCGCTGGTTGGCTTGAGAACTGCCTGGGGCTACGCCGCGGTGGATGTACGATGCGAACGCGGTCGGCGTCGTGCCGTCCCTTGGCAAGAAGGAGACGGTGGTGTTCCCGAGATGCCCCTTTTGGACTTCGATCCGTACCCAGCTTCCTGAGATCTGTGCGAAGTAGCCGCGGAACCTGACCTCGACACGCATGTCACCTTCGATCGCCCGGCTGACCGAGAGCCCTCCGGCAGTCGAGATGTTCAGGTTTGTGGCATCGCCGCCATCCACCACCTCGTAGCCGTCGATCACCAATGTGGCGCCGACCAGCCGTACGTCCGTCCAATCGGACGTTGTGATCAGCAGGATGTCCACGGGGTACAGCACATCGGCCGGCAGGCACAATCCGGCAAGTGACGCCGAAACGAGGCCCGCAAGAAGCAACAGACAAGAACCCCATGTGCGCATGAGCTCGCCTCCAGTGAGAGACTTCTCCCGTGCCAAGCTAGCTCGAACGCCGTGGTGCCGTCAACGACCCAGCCTCGAGTGGGATTGCCGGCCCTCGGCGACGTGGCGGATGAGCAAGACAGGTAGGCCGTCTTGGAGCTCGCGCATGGTCGCTTGCGTCCGAGGTTCCACAGCCGCTGCTGCGAGGCGAGGCGGCCGTGCAGTAGAATCCAGCTCTGGCTGCCGCAATGCGGCAGATGAGTCTCGCCGATGGGCGTTTCTCGCCAAAGGAGAGATACGGTGCAGTCCTTGCGGTGGGTGTTGAAGCATCTGGGGCGGTACCGACTACCGCTGGCACTAACCATTTTCGGTATGCTGGCGTTGGTTGGGATTCAGTTGATCGGGCCGTGGCTGGTCAAGACGATGATCTCAGCAGTCACTTCCCCAGAAGCGTCACCGGAGACAACGGGCCTGGTTGCGCGGCTGGCGCTTCTGGCGCTGGCCGTCTACCTGATCCGCGCCGTGATGCGGTTTGTCAGGAGCTACGCGGCGCATGTGGCCGGTTGGCATGTTGTGGCCGACGTTCGCAACGAGGTGTATCGACATCTACAGCGCCTTTCCCTACGCTTCTACGAAGACAAGCAGACCGGGCAACTGATGTCGCGAGCTGTGAACGATACCGATCTGCTGGAGCAGCTGGTTGCCCATGCGATTCCGGATGTTCTGGTCAATGTTCTGATGCTTGTGGGCGTCACCGCGGTGCTCGTTAGTATGAGCTGGCAGCTTGCCCTGCTATCGATGCTTCCGATTCCTCTCATCGTCCTTGCCATGCGGGGATTTGCACGCTACGTGCGGCCTGCGTTTCGCAAACGGCAGGTCGAACTTGGCGAACTCAACGCGGCACTCAACGACAATATCTCGGGGATCCGGGAGATCCAGGCGTTCACCCGCGAGGACGACGAAGCGGAGCACATCTGGACCCGCATCTCTCATTACCGGGACTCACTGCTGCGCGCATTGCGGTTGATGGCTGTGTTCCACCCATCGGTCGAGTTCTCCGCTGCGGGTGGAACGATCATCCTGATCTACTTCGGGGGCGGCTCGTGCTTGGCGGGACGCTGCCGGTGGCCGATTTGGTCGCGTATTTCCTGTATCTCGAACTCCTCTACCAGCCAGTCCGCGCTTTGAGCAGTGCTTGGGAGAGCGTCCAGCAGGCGCTGGCCGGCGCCGATCGGGTCGCCGAGCTTCTCGAGCAGGAGCCCGACGTGGCCGAGCGTCGCAACGCCGTGGAACTAGCTGGACGAGCTCGGGGTGACATCCGTTTCCGCGGTGTGAGCTTCCGATACAGCGCGGGCGACATGGTGCTGGAGAACATCGATCTGAACGTTGAGCCGGGATCGGTTGTGGCGCTCGTTGGGCCGACAGGTGTGGGGAAGACCACCCTATCGATGTTGGTGCCGAGGTTCTACGATGTGTCCAAGGGTGCGATTGCACTTGACGGTCATGACATCAGAGACCTGACGCTTGTGAGCCTGCGGCGCCAGATCAGCATCGTGCTCCAAGAGGTCTACCTGTTCCACGGGTCGGTTCGGGAGAATATCCTGTTCGGAAGGCCCGAAGCGATGAAGGAGGAGATGATCCAAGCAGCACGCATCGCCAACGCTCACGACTACATCGAGCAGCTCCCAGACGGCTACGACACGCTGATCGGAGAGCGCGGGGTCAAGCTCTCGGGTGGGCAGCGGCTGGCGATCGCCAGGGCCGTTCTGAAAGACGCGCCGATCTTGATTCTGGACGAGGCAACCTCCTCGGTGGACACCGAGACCGAAATGCTGATTCAGCAGGCGCTGGAGCGTCTGATGGCCGGTCGGACGAGCATCGTCATTGCGCATCGCCTATCGACGATCCGGAACGCAGATAACATCGTCGTGTTGCAGGAGGGCCGGATCGAAGGGCAGGGGACGCACGAACAGCTGATGGCGCAGGACGGCCTTTACCGGTACCTCAATAAGGTGCAGATGCAGGAGGACTTGCGGCAGGCTGTGGCTCGAGGCTCATCACCCACAACACAGGAAGCATGAAGTCGGCGACACGCGGTTCGTCTCCCGCTCGATGGCGACCGATGACCGTGAACGTGCAATCGCAGTCCAGATCTCGAACTTCGTTGTGAAGTGTTGCTCGACACGTTCTGTCTCTGAGATCCGAACCAAGCACCTCCTCTGCAACTGACACCGCGAGCAAGACGTAGCTTCGATCAGCTTCCAGCTGCGAATGCCGTGACGGGTGTATGCGAGGGCAAGACGTCAGCAAATGAGGCGACCCCGGATGGTGAATCACCGGGGTCGGGCTTCGTGTCGAACAAGAATGAATCGGTTGTGTTAGTTGGGTCCGTTGGGTGCATCCAGATCGCTGCCATCGGGAACGCCGTCACCCGAATTCGGAGCGGGACCGAACGGATCAGTTGCGCCAAAAGGACCGGGCTGCGCGTCGAACTCGCTTCCGTCGGAGACGCCATCACCGGCGTTGGAGGACGGCCCATCGTAGCCGTTTGCCGCAAGTGCCACGACGGCTGTGGATAGAACCAGAAGCATCAATACAGCAAGAGTAAGAACCTTCTTCATCCCTACCTCCTCGCACGAGCGTGCGTGTGTCTATCAGTTTCGGATGCAGCAGTATACTTGCATCAAGGCTCCACGGACAAGGAAGCTACCCATGCTCGCGAGAGAAGCCCCCGAATCGTCAGACGTCACGCTTGTAGCCGGTCGCCCGCAGTAGGTGGAACAGAAAGCCGCGGAAACGGAAGTGTCACGGGGTTGGAGCGATTCTCCGGCTCTTACACGTGCCACAAGCTACACGCCACAGGCCGGAAGCGCTTCCCCCCCCCACGCCACTTGCCTCAAGCCACACGCTGCTAGCTCCGATTCGCCTGTAGATCCACGACGGGTTACGATCACGGGCGGAGGAAGGCTGCAGGTTTGCCAAGGTTAGGCAAGGGGGATGGTATGAGTCATAGAGCGTGGATTGCAGTTGGGTTGCTGATGGTGGTTACGCTGGCTGCTCTGCCGGGGATGGGACAGAAGCCCGATGAAGACGGATTGTCTTTCGGGTTCGGGGTCAGCTCGTCTGTGGCCTTCTTCCCGGATCTCACCGGTGTGAACGCGTTCCTATCGGAGAACAGCCTTCCTGCGTTTGGCGAGGTGCTGTGGGGTGCGGGCGGCTACGGCCGTGGCGGTGTCATCGGCGGGATCTCAGCCGGTGGAGGCGGATGGGGCGTGGTCGCCTCGTCGTCAGTCGGAGATCGGTCAGCGGAGCTTGTCTCCGCGGGCGGCGGGCTCGACCTGGGATGGGCGATCGGGGGAGATGAGAGCTCGGTTCTGACGGTCGGCGCACTGTGGGGTGGTGGAGCGACGCTGCTGGATCTGTCTGTCATGGGAACCAACAGTCTTGATGCATCCGCGCTGCCGCACGGGATCACCATCGATCCCACGCAGCGGTCGTTGGGGCGAGTTTCCGCCTTCGTCACGCCGTACGTCAGTCTTCAGGCACAGCTTCTGAGCTGGATGGGATTCGAGTTGAGGATTGGTTATGTCTTGCCACTCTTCGGCTTCGACTTCGGCGACGTTCTTGGGATCCCGGCGCCTTCGCTCGATCTTCGCGGACCGATCGTCAGCCTAGGCGTGGCGTTCGGCGGCATCGAATCGCAGAAGGATCGCGACGACGATGCGGCGGCGGCCCCGCTTGCAGGAACAGTTCTCCTGCAGGAGGGCGTGGGCCTAACCGTCGAGGGTTCGGTCGGAGACATCCTCATCGTTTCCTATCCGCTGGAAGCCGGGCAGACAGGATCGGCTCGCGTGGTGGATTGGATAGCGCTTCCGAGCTGCAGTCAGCGCGAGGCGGAAAAAGGCGGCGTCGCCGTCGATGTGGAAGAAGTCTCGGGCGAGGTGACGCTGCGAACTGTCGGCGACGAGCGGATGAGTCTGGAGATCCGTGTTCCGAACGGGACGGATCTTGCGCTCCGCAATGGCGTTGGCAGTGTGTCGGTAGCCGATCATCAAGCACAGGAAATCGTTGTGGAAAACGGTGTCGGCGAGGTTGTCTTGAGCCGGATCGAATCTCTCGGTGTCGTCGTAGCCCATGGCGTGGGCAGCGTGCGGTTGGTCGACGTAAGCGCGCTCGGCTTGACGGTATCGCTCGGTCTTGGCGAGGTGACGCTTGACGTCAATACGAACGCGTCAGCGACGGTCGCGGCTTCTGTTGGCGTCGGTGACGTCGAATTTCGTGGATTCCCGGATTCGAGTGTGCTCTGGACGGCCCGTGGATTCCTCAGCGAGGCCGGGAAGCTCGTGCTGGGCGCCGGAGAAGCGGAGGTCGATCTGAGCGCCGGGCTAGGAAGCATCGTGATCACGCCCTTGGAGCCGTGGGGGACGTAGGGCAGGAACACGTCGCCTGTGGCCTGTAGCTTGCTGGCGCGGGCGTCGACGCCGTGATGCTGATCTGCCGCTGGCTACGAGCAAGCGGCCACATGCCCCTTCCGCTTCCGGAACACGGCCAGAAGGACGACGGCCGTCGTGGCGCCGATGGTGTCGAACAGAATGCCGAGCGCGTTGGGCGTTCGGCCGGGCACAAACGCTTGAAGGGCTTCGAGCAGCGATCCGTATGCGATACACCAGGCCATGGCGATCCCGGCTTGCGATCCGGGCTTGCGCAGACAACGGCCCAGGGCGAGAAACGTGAGAACACCGAGCCCGAAGTACGCTGGGATGTGGAGATAGCCGCGTCCAAGGGCGTTGTACGTTGCTTCGATCGCCTGCGGATACGACGGCCGCAGGGTCAGATAGGCAAGCACGCCGAGGTAGGGGGCAAGGGCGATCCGAGCAGCAAGCCGCAACCGGCGGCGTGCCTTCTCGCCATCGAATTCCCTCCGCCCCACGCACATGAGAAGCTCCTTCCCCGTGGATGTCTGGATGATTCTCATCGGTCTGAAACCCGCCTTCAGATAGGCGCGGATCGCGACCCTGTTCTCTGGCTCGGGGCTGAGGACGCAGCCCTCGAACGTCTCTTCTGCGAACACATACTCTGCCATGAATTGCCGGAGAATCGTGGCTCCGAGTCCGCGATGACGGGCGCGGTCCTCACCGATAAACAGATCCACGCCGGCCAACTCCTGGCCAAGGCCGACCGCGGCCTCGTACTCCGGATAGTCTGCGATTCTGTAGGTTTGGATATGTCCGATCGGTGTCTCCCGGAGCCGGATCAGATAACACTGGGTTGGTTCATCTCCGCGGATCCGAGGAAGGTACTTGGCACAGATCTCGGTGTGCGGTCGCGGAGATCCGCCCACCCAACAGTAGATGTCCGGATTGCCGAGCCATCGGGACATCAAGGGCAGATCGGCTTCGGTGAGCGGCGCGAACGACAACGGTCCACGGGTAAGGTCTTGCGATCGGCGGCTGAATCGGCGTAGGTTCACGCGAGAAGTGTCCTGCGTCATGTGCGTTCGGGCAAATCAAGGGAGCCGTGATGAACCCTGCGGCGTGAAATCGGCACCTACGTGTGCCAGGCTTCAAAGCGCAGAGCAAAAGGAGGCAGCCATGAAATGGTTTGGCGGTGTGATCACCGGGGGTGGAGTCGGAGCGTTCTTCTTCTTCAGTTGGGTCATTCAGATGCTCTGGAACAGCATCGTTGTGGATCACCTCGGCTTGTTTGTCAAACTCTCGTATTGGCAGTCAGCCGGACTGTGGTTCCTGATCATCATCCTGTCCGCCTGGGCCGGCATCGGCGCGCGGGCTCGCATCCGACGGCGCTAGGCGCCGCGGATGCGCTCTTTGCATCATCACGTTGCGTCTACGTAGCGCCCGGGAGGCCCCGGGGCGTTTCCTCCTCGGTGGTTTCTTGACGCGGAACGTCCTCAAACATCGGGATGGTACGATCGCCAGGGTTGTTGTAGCCCCGGCTTTCCCAGTAGCCGCGGTAGGTTTCGTCAGCCGATAGTTCGATCCGCACAAGCCAGCGGATCCACTTGTAGCCCCAACGATCCTCAGCGACCAGCTGGAACGGCCAGCCCTGATCGATCGGAAGGGGAATCTCGTTGATTCGATCCGCGATGATCAAGTCGTTCTCAGACACGAACGAGAGTGGGAGCGACGTGGTGTATCCATCCTCGGCGTGGAAGATCACCGTGTTCGCCGATGTGTCGACCCCTGCATCTTCCAACAGCTCGGCGAGCCGGATTCCTTCCCACAATGCGGTCACATCCCATCCATCGACACAGTGAAGCGTCACCAGCTTCCTCGATCGGAGATATCGACTCAGTTGCTCCAGCGATAGCGACAAGGGGGTTCGGACGAGCCCATCAACGGCCAGCCGGTACGTGGCCTCATCGATCTCCTGAGGGCCGAGGATCGAATTCTCGCGGAAGTCGGTGACGGATCCGAGACGTTGCCCTTCGTATTCATCGATCTCCACGACGCTGATGCTGGGTTGATCCCGTGTCCCGCGCGAGCAGCCGACGGCCATCGAAACGAGGATCCCTCCAAGGATCAGGGAAACGAGTATCCGGGTTCTCATCCTGCCTCCGCAACGAGGTTTCTCATCCCAACCGGTGAAGATAGACGACGAACCCAATCAATCCCAGTCCGAACGCGGTCGGGATGATGAACGACAGCCAGCGATGGATTCGGATTCGCCGGAGAGCCGAAGCGCAGTAGGGGATGCAATGAATCACGAACAGGACGATGGTTGCCACTTGAATCGCTCCGTGCCCGCGAAACGCCGATATCTTGCCGATCAGTCCGGCGAAGATCCGCGGGTGGAGGATGGCGTAGCCGGTGAGGAACTGCAGCAGAACCATCGGGATTAGCAGCCAACCCGCCCACCGTGCGATGCGAAACAGCCACCTTTCAAGGCGCATAAGATTCCCCTTTGTGTTTCGGACCTGGATACCAGCATGAAGGAGCGGGCAGGCGGCGTCAAGCGGTTGACTCGCCCCGGCTGCTTCGCCACAATGACCGGACGTCGGGTTTTGGTCCGTGCGGAGCCCCGGATCCGCCTGACCGGGAGGGCGGTGGAACGGGCATGGCCGAGCAAACGACCTACCCTTGGCTAGAAGATCTCAACCCCCAGCAACGAACCGCGGTGACGCATCGGGATGGGCCGCTGCTTGTCGTGGCGGGAGCAGGCAGTGGAAAGACAAAGACGCTGGCGTATCGAGTTGCCTTCCTCATTGCCGAAGGGGTAGATCCTGAGAGAATCCTCCTACTGACGTTCACCCGCCGTGCGGCACAAGAGATGCTCTCCCGTGCGTCGGCGATCATGCATCGTGGAGCGCCGACCACAGGTCGTGTATGGGGAGGAACGTTTCACGCCATCGCCAACCGCCTCCTGCGCCGCTACAACAAGGCGCTCGGGCTGCGCCGGGACTTCACCGTGCTCGATCAAGGAGATTCCGAGGATCTGATCAACCTCATCCGTCACGACCTGGGGCTACACAGCCGCGAGAAACGGTTCCCACGGAAGTCGACGTGTCTGGCAATCTACTCACGGTGCGTGAACGGGAAGGACGATCTGCCGCTGGTGCTGGAGCGGTACTTCCCATGGTGTTCCGAGTGGGAAGCCGAGCTGAAGGCGATCTTCAAGCAGTACGTCTCCCGCAAGCAGAAGCGGAACGTTCTCGACTACGACGATCTGCTCCTCTATTGGGCGGAGCTTGTCCGCGAAGGAGAGATCGCGGAGCAGGTCGCGGGTCAGTTCGATCACATCCTTGTCGACGAATACCAGGACACCAATCGCGTTCAAGCCGAGATCCTGCGAGGGATGTACCGCCCTACTGGTGGGATCATGGTAGTTGGCGACGATGCTCAGAGCATCTACGGGTTCCGGGCAGCCACTGTGCGGAACATGCTCGAATTCCCGGAGATGTTCTCGGGGACCACCATCGTCAAGTTGGAGCAGAACTACCGGTCGGTGGCGCCGATCCTGGAGACGACCAACCGGGTGATCGCGCAGTCGTCCCAGCGGTACGCGAAGGACCTTTGGAGCGCCCGCGGCGACGGCGAAACACCGAAACTCGTGATGTGCAAAGACGAATCGGAGCAGGACGAATACGTCTTGGAGCGCGTCCTCGAGCACTACGAGCAAGGGATCCCACTGCATCGGCAAGCGGTGCTGTTTCGCGCATCGCACCTGTCGGCTTCGCTGGAGTTGGAGCTGACCAGGCGTGACATTCCCTACCACAAGTACGGCGGGCTCCGTTTCCTGGAGGCGGCGCACATCAAGGACACGATCTCGTTTCTGCGCATCCTTGAGAATCCCAGAGACGAGATGGCTTGGTTCCGAGTGCTGCAGCTGCTGGACGGTGTCGGCCCGGCTTGCGCGGCGCGCGTTGTGGAGCATGTGGTCGATGCCCGGTTCGATCCGCGGGCGATCGGAACGTTCGATGCTCCACCAGCGGCGCGGGATCGGATGGCCGAGCTGTCGATCCTTGTCGACGAACTGGTCCCGTTCGGAACGAAGGAACCGGCCGCGCAGGTTGCCCGGATCCGGCTCTTCTACGAGCCGCTTCTGAAGAAGCTCTACGAGAATCCTCGGGTCCGCGCCAGAGACCTTACGAGCTTGGAGCAGATCGCATCGGGGTACCGCTCGCGGAGGAAGTTCCTGGTGGACCTGCAGCTCGACCCGCCCAACTCCACCAGCGATCTCGCTGGGGCGCCGTTTGTCGATGAGGATTGGCTGGTGTTGTCGACGATCCATTCCGCCAAGGGATGCGAGTGGGACACCGTCTTCCTGATCCACGCTGCCGATGGCTTCCTACCATCGGACATGGCGGCGGGGTCGAAGGAAGAGATCGAAGAGGAGCTGCGCGTGGCGTACGTCGCGCTGACAAGGGCGCGGGATTTTCTCTATGTGACGTGGCCGTTGCGGTACTATTCTAAGTGGTATGCGCTTGGCGACCGACACAGCTACGCTCAGCCGTCGCGGTTCTTGACCGAGGACGTGCGTGCGACGATGGACGAGGTCGTGACGGTGGACGAGCCGGAACAGGAGTTGACGATCGACACGGTGATCCGCCGCAACATCGCCGAGCGGATGCGGTCCATGTGGGAGTAGAGCGGGCAATGCTGTGTAATGGCCGCCGGATCGGGGCTGCTCCCGCAAGATGGACGACGCAATCGAGGAGAGACGGGGAAAGGATAAGCTTCAGTGATTCATCAACACGGCGGTAACCACCGCGGAGACGTCAAGCAAGCCTATCGAGAGATCTGGGAGCTTCTTGCCAAGGACGAGTTTGTGGTGCTCGATACGGAGACGACCGGCCTTGACGATCCTGAGATGGTGAGCGTTGCCGTCATCGATCGACGTGCGAACACGATCCTCAACGAGCGCGTACGTCCGAGCAAGCCGATCGAGCCCGGGGCGTCGGAAATCACCGGGATCCGCGATGCAGATCTGGCCGACTCGCCGAAGTTTCCTGAGATCTATGGCACGTTTCGTGCAGCCGTGGAAGGCAAGCGTGTGGTGATCTACAACTCCTCGTATGACATGAAGGTCATCCGAAACACATGCGCTCAGTACGACCTCGCCACGCCACAGTTTGAGCCTTGGTGCGCGATGATGTGGTTTGCGAGGATCTTCGGCGAGTGGGACAGCCGGAGAGCTTCCTATCGCTGGCAGCGGCTCTCGGCAGCAGCGCAGTTCTACGGCGTTGCCCAGATCGATGCCCACGATGCACTCGGTGACACGCTGACGACCCTTGGCGTGGTGGATGCGGCGCTGGAGCAAGCAAGAAAGGTGATCGCCCCGGCAGGAATGGATCCGTTGTTTGCGCTCTAAGTCCGAGACCCCGCAGGATTCATTACCCCTTGAGCAAGCCAAGTGCCTTGTGAGTTGACACCTGCGCAAGGAAGCACTATAAGAGAAACGGATGCAAGCCGAACCGTCGTGTGCGACGGGAAACTGACGAGACGGAAACAGGGAGGGATCATGCGGAAACGATGGATGATTGGAGTCATGACGGCCATGGCGCTGGGGATGCTGCTGGCGGGCTGTTCGCTCTTCGAACCGGCTGCGAGCGTTGTACCGATGTCACGGGGTGTAACACAGCAGTACATCCTGGAGTTTGCGCGAATCCCCGGTGATCTAGGTGCCACGGTCGAATCAGTCGGAGGAGCTCTCGTCAACGTATTGGAGGCAATCGGGGTCGCCGTTATCGAGGCGGATGATGCAGGCATACAAGAGATCGGCAATCTCCCCGGCGTTGTCTCGATTCTGCCGAATCTTGCGTTCGATCTGGAAGTCCCCGAGGCCGTCGAACTATCCACGGAGTCGATCGGCGATGACGAGACCTACTTCGGCCTTCAATGGGCCCTCGACGCGATTGACGCTCCGGAGGCGTGGGATGCAGGATACACGGGCGAAGGGGTCCAGGTCGCCATCCTGGACACGGGAGTGGATGACACGCATCCTGACCTTACGGGCAACGTGAACGTAGACGACAGCATCTCCATGGTCCCGTGGGATGCGACCTTGACGCCCGTTCACTGGCATGGAACCCACGTGGCGGGGATTGTCGCTGCAGCAGACAACCAGTTTGGAGTCATCGGCGTGGCTCCGAACGCCGAGATTGTCTCCGTGAAGGTCTTCGGTATTGATCCGGATGATCCTACCCAAATCATTGGGTACTTCGACTGGACGCTCGAAGGCATCGTCTACGCTGCGGATCTTGGCGTGGATGTCATCAACATGAGTCTCGGGGGCTACGTGGCGCACTGGGAGACCCCCGCAAACGAAGCAAACGCGTTCATCAACTTGGTGAGAAAGGCGGTCAACTACGCCTATCAGAAAGGCGTGGTCGTTGTCTGCTCGGCGGGGAATGAGTCGTGGAACGGCCTTGGCGACTCTGCGGTCCTCCATGTCCCGTCTGACATCGGCAACGGTCTGTGTGTATCTGCAACGGGGCCGGTTGGATGGGCGTACGATCCGGGCACGGATCTCGATCTGTTCGCCTCCTACAGCAACTACGGTCCACAGATCGACTTCGCCGCGCCCGGTGGCGACGCTCAGCTCTATGACGTTGACCCGTTCTGGTACTACGACATGGTTCTGAATTGCTCGCCCGGAGGGTTCACGTTTGCCGCAGGAACGAGCCAGGCCGCTCCTCATGTGGCCGGTGTAGCTGCGCTGATCATCGAAGCCGGCGGAGGCGACATGAAACCCTCGCACGTGCTACGGGAGCTGCGGGCAAGTGCAGATGACCTCGGAAAGCCGGGGGAGGATATCTACTACGGACACGGCCGGGTCAATGCGTATCAGGCGGTGATGCCGTAGCGGCATAGGAGAACACAGTACGATCAAGCGGGCTTGGCTGTGCAGCCAAGCCCGCTTGCCGTTGATACTGTCTGACGGCGATTTGACTTCGCAAGGCGTTCTGTGTGGAATTCAAGAGCGTTGCCGTGGATCGGGCACGACGCGGACCGACGGGCAAAGGGGGGCAAGATGTGGAAGATCGTCGTGGGGATCGGACTTCTTCTTGTGATCGGCGCGGGTGTCGCGCTGCTCGCGCCGTGGGACGATCGCCGAGAGGTGACTCTGGACTTCGAGTTTCTCGGGAGTTGGGAGGCGGCGAGCGATGCATGGACATATGGTGAGATGGCCGTCGGTGAACTCTCCGGGCTCACCTACGATGCCCTCCACGACTTGTACTACGCGGTGTCCGACAACCGAGGGGATGCGGGAACTCCAGGAAAGCTGTTCACGATGGACATCGAGATGGAGGAAGACCATCAGGGTATCGGCGACGTCAAGATCCTTGATGTCACTTTCCTGGACGCCGAGCCGGGTCCGGGAAGAAACGCCTACGAGAGCGGGGAGATCGACGCCGAAGAAGTCGTGCTGTTGCCTGACGGTCGACTGGTCGTCTGCTCCGAGCGGGATGCTGAAGGGGCTCCATGGATCCGACTCTTTGACGTGAACGGTGAATGGCTAGGCTCGGCGGAAGTTCCCGAGCGGTTCATTCCGGGCCCAGACCGCGGTGTCCGCTCGAATCTCGCGTTTGAGGCGATGGCCTTGTCGGCAGAAGGTGACACCCTCTTCGTAGCCAACGAGCAAGCGCTGCTTCAGGATGGGCCTCAGTCGGACGTGGAGCAGGGAACGTGGATCCGCATCAGCCAGTACGATCTAACGTCGCAGACCCCGAGCGTTGTCGCCGAGTTTGCCTACATGACCGAGCCGATCTTCGCGTATCCGACGGATGGGTCATACGCGGACAACGGCGTCGTTGCGATGCTTGATCCCGGCGAACTGGCTCCGGGGTTCGACCTCCTGGTCCTCGAGCGGGCGTATTCGAGCGGCGTGGGCAACCATATCGCCCTGTTTGGTGTGCAGCTGAGCGATGCGACTGATGTGCAGGCCGTTCCATCGCTTGACGAGGCCGCCGGGATGATTGCGGTCACCAAGGAACCGCTATGGGCGTTGTCGGCGATCGACGAGCGGTCCGACGTTCCGTTGGTTCCCGACAACCTCGAAGCGATGGTTATCGGACGTCCGCTTAGCGACGGAACGAACGTGTTGTACATGATTTCCGACAACAACTTCAACGCATCTCAGCGGAATCTGGTGGTGGCGCTGTGCGTCGAAGGTCACCGCTAGCACGGCGTCTTGTGGAGACATGTGCCGTGGGATTCTCACCAGAGAGGAGGTCGAATCCGTGAATCATGATGGTTCTTCTGGGCCCGGACGGGAATCCGGTCCGCGTCCGGAGCATGATTCGCACCGAAGAGGGTCGGTACTATCCCGGAGCAAGCGTGACCAGATTCTCGGCGGCGTATGTGGCGGCCTGAGTGACTACTTCGATGTGGATCCGAATCTGATTCGGTTGATCTTCATCGTGCTCGCCGTCATCGGCGGTGCGGGGATTTGGATCTATCTACTGCTGTGGCTGTTCCTTCCGTTGGAGGGGCAGCCGCGCGAACCCTCCCAGTCGATCCGAAGCGGGGCCGATGAGATCGTGAACCGGGTGCGTCAGTTGGGGCACGATGCGCGGTCGAGCCGCTCGCGCCGCGGACGGACACCGGTTCTGCTTGGTGCGGCGCTGATCCTGCTTGGGGCCGTTCTGCTGCTGAAGAACCTCGGCATATGGTGGACGGCGTGGCTCCGGTTCGATATCTGGTGGCCGGCGTTGGTGATCCTGGCCGGCGTGGTCATGCTGTTCGGTCTGATCCGGCGGTGACGATGCACAAGAGACTGCACGGAAGCATCATCGTCCCCCTGTTGGTGATCACGATCGGGGTTCTGTTCCTGCTCAGCAATCTGGGACTCCTGACTCGTGACCTGTGGACCGTGTTCGGACGGCTGTGGCCGGTGCTGATCATCGCACTAGGCGTCGAGTTCATCCTTGGCGACCGAACATTGCGCGATGCATTGGCAGTGATCGTCAGCCTCCTGGTTGTGGTTGGCATCGGGATGATCGCTGCGTATCTGTTTGGACCGTCCGATTGGTTCTATCGCGGGCAGGATGTCTCCGAAGCGATCGAGTCAGCGGGACGAGCGGAGGTCGTGCTCATGGGAGGGGTTGGAGCGATCTCGATCGATGGTGATGCCCCGGAGGGGCTTCTGCTTGATGGGACGCTTGCGGTGAGACTTGATGAGCGGATCGAGAAATCGGTATGGCGAACGGCAGCCGATCACGAGGCAATGGTCCGCATCGAATTGGGGGCGTTTGGGTGGCTGCCCGAGTGGAGGTTCCGGCCGGGGGGCAATGAGTCTGTTCTTTGGCAAGTCCACCTCACCCCGGCCGTCCCGATGGATCTTGTGGTGCGGAGCTCGAGCGGCGCGTCTCTTGATCTGTCGGAGCTCGAACTGACGTCCGTAGATCTCGATCTTGAGGCCGGCGGAGGATGGATTGACTTCCCCCCGGGATCGTACGAGGCGGTTATTCACGCCGCCGATGACACCGTGAACATCAACCTTCCCGCGAGTTGTGGGTTTGAGATCGTGCTGCTCTCCGATTTGGGAGGAAACGCCTGGGAGCAGATCAGCCTGCCGGACCACTACAGTGTCTCAGGGGACAGCGGCACGGCGATGCCGAATACCGATGTTGCCGCGACTGAGGCGTCGCTGCTTCTTGACTTGCAGGGACAGGATGTTCGGATCCGCGTGGCTGAGACAAACCTCTAGGCCAGATCGCGAGGATTCCAAGCTGAATCAGATCACCTTCTAGGGAACGGAACGCTCCCACGGTTCGATCGAGATCATTCCCTCGGTTGCGACCAGCTCAAGATGGGCGGCAACAGAGGAGTCATTGAGAGAAGCCGTCCACGCATTGCCGGTGAGGTCGCCGTCGAGCGGAAGATCGACGGTGATGAGACCGTGGCGGGCAGATGCATCGATCACCAGATCCGCATCTGCGGGAAGGACCACATGAAGGTCGCCTTCGTGGGTTACAAGGCGGCTGGAACCACCGGATGGCAAGCCCGTGTACTGGATGTCGCCCTCTTGGGTCTCAGCCTCGATCAACCCGCCGACGTTGCGGAACGACAAGCTGCCCTCCGTGGTGGACGCGAAGATCGCTTCGCCGCCCGCCCCATCGACGACGATGTCGCACTCGATTCCGTTCAGCAGGAGGAATCCGGCGGTGTCGCGTACGACAATCGGATCATCGCGGCCGCTTGCTGCGATGGCACCGCCGATCGAGCTGACCTCGATGCGACCGTCGTCTGTCGTGATCGTCGCGGATGCGTCGACCGGGACTAGAATCTCAAGATCGGCGAACGCGCCTCTCCCGATCGCCGGCGCCTGCGGTGGCACGAAGTCGATCATGACGCGACCGTCCTCCAGCTCCCATTCGATCTCGAGATCGACGACTTGCTCCTTGGCAAGCTCGTCCGTCTCGGCGAACGAGTGGAGGGTTGCGGTGATCGAAACGGTGGTCCGGCCGGCTTCCCCGCGCAGCAGGATGCCGCCTCCGCCGCTGTCGACGATGATCTCCACTTCCCCTGGAACGTCGAACTCAGCTGTGCGAACGTCGACAGCCTCGATGGAGCTGCTGCAAGCCGCCAGCAACAGCACGAGAAGGATCAGGGCACAGATGCCGAGCCCAAGCTTCCAGCGGTGCTGCTCGCAGGATGAACCATGCGGGAGTGCGCGGGCGGTTGTCGCCGAGAACCGGCGAGCGCGGTGTTTCTCGATACCAGGTATGCCGCGTCCTGTGTTGTGCATGGATGCTGTCTTCCCAATCCCTGTCAGAACGGCAGCCAACTCCGGCGGGGGACAAGCCGAGCCTCGACACGCTCGCCGTCGAAGTGAAGCGTGAAATCCATCAGCCGAGCTCTTCCGGTTCTCAGATTGGTCACCGTGCAGACAGCGCTAACGACGGCCGTGTCCGCGCCGTCCTCCGGGGGATCTTCCCGCGTTTGCTCCTCGAGCCGGTTCAGACGCACGTCCGTTACTTCGATGGCTGCATCTGCTTGAGCCGTGAGCGGCACGATCTGGATATCCCGCTCGGTAAGGAGGATGCGAAGCTCCTGTTCGGCCACGGTGATCGTCGTTTCCGTGGACCGAACCGTTACGGCATCCACGTTGGCAAGGGGGTCCGAAGCCGGCCAGATCAAGAACACGGCGGCTGCCATTCCGACTGTGGCCGCGCAGACCAGGGCTGTCCGAACACCCTGCCGCATCTCTCGCTTCTTTCTCACGTTGCTGTCTTGCATTTCAGATCGCACCTGTTGATGGTACGGGCGCGGATTGCTCCGCGCAAAGGATGTGGCTTGCGTCATTGCACGGCGTGGACGGCGACCGGTACACTTCATGCATGTCAATGTTCGGGCTCATCCTGTTTGCGGTTCTCCTGTCTTGTGGGTGGGGGCTTCTTGGTGTGGTTGTCGGAAGCCTGTTCCGAGTCTCGCTCTCCGATGCCCTTGTCAGCGGAATGACGGCGATCGGCGTCGTGATCATCGTGCTCGCATCGTTCCTGGGACACCGGCTTGGTCGGCGCCGGCGCTCGAAGCCAGCACCGACCAACCGATCCGATCGCAGCACGCAGCGCACCCCGCTGCAACAGGCAGAGGGGACACTCCCGACGAGCGCGGATGAGCCGAGCGGACGCTAACTTGTACGTCCGTTCATCGCAGCCAGGACGCGCTCCGGCGTGAACGGTGTTTTGGTGAGCCGGATCCCGACGGCATCGTACAAGGCACTGGCGATCGTCGGAATCGGAGCGTTGATACCGATCTCACCGACGGACTTTGCACCCATCGGCCCCGTGGGCTCGTACGACTCGACGAGAATCACCTCGATCGGCGGCACGTCGGCTGCACACGGAATCTTGTAGTCGAACAAGCTCGGGTTCCGCACGCGACCGGTGGATGAGAACTTCATCTCTTCCGTCAAAGCGAACCCGATCCCGTTGACGATCGCGCCCTCCATCTGCCCCTCCGCCATCTTCGGGTTGATCGCCACCCCGCAATCAACCGCTGCTACATAACGTAGGACCTTGATGAATCCGGTCTCTCGATCTACGGCGATCTCGGCGAAACTTGCGAGGAAAGGAGGAGGGGATTCCTCGGGAACACACGATGCTGTGGCGCCGATCTGGAACTGCTCATTGCTGTACATCGCGCGTTGACAGACCTCGCTCAGGGAGATGAGTCGTTTGCCGCCGGCTACCCGGCCACGATCGAGCGTGAGCTCGGCGAGGGCCGTTCGAGGATCGATCTCAAGCATCGATGCAGCCACGTTGAAGATCTGCTCTCTGACCTTGTTCGCGGCCCGCTCAACTGCCTTTCCCGAGACATATGTGGTGGATGAAGCGTATGCACCCACGTCGAACGGCGTGATGTCGGTGTCGCTCGAGGTCACGACCATGTGCGATACGGGCACGCCGAGTACTTCTGCTGCGATCTGCGCAAGGATCGTATCCGACCCCGTGCCGAGATCGGTCGCCCCAACAAGAAGGTTGAACGATCCATCCTCGTTCATCTTGATCGTCGCTGCGCCCATGTCGATGTGGGGAATCCCTGATCCCTGCATATGGATCGACATGCCGACGCCGTGAATCCATGGCCCCGAAGTTCTCCTCTTGCCGCGCTTTTCGTGCCACCCGATCCGTTCACGTCCGATCTCGATGCAGCGTTCGAGTTCGCAACTGCGTATTGTGAACGCGACTCCTTCCCTGCCTTCACCCAGCTTTTCGAAGATCGGGGAGGTCTCTCCGCTTCGGATGTGGTTCCGTTGACGGATCTCGATCGGATCCAAGTGGGTCTGTTCGGCGAGCATGTCCATCGCCATCTCCAGCGGGAAGTAGCCCTGGGTCGCGCCATAGCCACGATACGCACCACCCACAGGGAGGTTGGTGTAGAGTGCTTTCCCGAAGAAGCGTACGTTGGCAGCCTTGTTGTACAAGGGAAGCGTCTTCGATCCGGCGTTGGACAGCACCGTGAGTGCATGACTCCCGTAGGCACCGGTGTTCGAGAGTGCTTCCATTTCCAGCGCGTGAAGACGGCCTTCTTTGTCGGCGCCCATCTTGACTCGGATCCGCATCGGATGGCGCGTCCGGGACGAGACGAACTCCTCTTGCCGTGAGAGTGAGAACAACGCAGGGCGTCTGGTTCGAAGTGTGATCAGCCCGGCGATGTCCTCCAAGAGGATCTCCTGTTTGGTGCCGAACCCGCCGCCGATCCGAGGCTTGATCACGCGGATGCTGCGGATGGGAAGCCCCAGAACGTATCCAACGATCCGGCGCACGTGAAATGGCACCTGCGTGCTTGATCGCAGGACCAATCGTCCGTCAGCGTCGAGGTAGCTCCAGACGACATGGGTCTCGATCGGGGTGTGCTGCGCATACTGCGTCTCGCACGTTGCCTCGACCACGACATCGCTTTCCTCGAACGCTTTGCCGAGATCGCCCACGGAGATGTCCACGTCAGCGGCGACATTTCCGGCCGCCTCGTAGATCCCCTCTGATTCCGGCTCATCGTGAATGATTGGTGCGCCGACGGCCAGTGCCTCGTCGAGTGAGAGGACCGCCTTAAGCGGCTCGTACTCAACGCGGATGGCGCGAAGCGCCTCGTCCGCGATCTCAGGCGTTTCGGCCGCCACCGCGGCGACGCGATCCCCGACGAACCGAACCTTGGTGTCAAACATACGTGTGTCGTAGGGAGAGGGTTCGGGGAATCCTTGGCCGGCGGTCGTGTAGCGCGTTTCGGGTGTGTTCTTGTGCGTCAGGACGCATGCGACACCAGGCATCGCTTCGGCCGCCGAGGTGTCGATCCTCGAAATCCGTGCATGCGCTTGCGGGCTGGTGAGCAAGCGGACATGAAGCGTTTCCCGCAGGTCGGCGTCGGCGACAAACTGGGGCTGCCCTGTGATCAACGAAATGCCATCCACCTTGCGCTCGCTGTGTCCAACCACTTGAAATGGGCGGTTTGGGGTTTCGCTACGCGACATTCGGCCCTCCTCTCATGGCGGCGGCGGCTTGGCGGATCGCCTCCACCTGTTTCTCGTAGCCGGTGCAACGACAGAGATTGCCGGAGATCGCAGCGCGGATCTCGTTGTCGGTGGGGTCGGGGTTGCGAGAGAGGAAGTCGATCGTCGTGAGCACCATGGCGGGGGTGCAGTAGCCGCATTGCACGGCCCCGCAATCGAGGAAAGCCTGCTGCACGGGATGAAGACTGTCTCCGTCCGAGATTCCCTCTAGGGTCTTCACTTCGGCGCCATCGGCCTTGGCGGCGAGGACAAGGCAGGAGTTGACGGCTCGGCCGTTGAGCAAGACGGCGCACGCGCCGCAATCGCCGGTTCCACACCCTTTCTTGACGCTCTTGTATCCCTCGCGGCGCAGAAGCTCCAGAAGCGTCTCTCCCGGGGCCACATCCGTCAGGTGCGATGCCCCGTTGATGATGAGGTTGACTTTCATGGCCGTCCTTTCTCGAGATCTGACGTATCCCCCAACGCCAACGAAGCCCGTGCGCGCACCAAACAGCGACGAACCCCCGTTGCGAGGAGGGTTGCACGATACTCCGCCGAGGCACGAACGTCTTCGCGAAGCTCAGTGTCGCGAACGGCCGTCTCGGCGGCCGCTGAGATCGTCGCTTCGTCCAATGTTGTTCCAAGAATCTGCTTCTCGGCGGTCGGGACTCGGCTGGCACGAGCTGGAGTCCCCCCGGCGACGATTCGAGCTTTGGCGACCTTCCCGCTGGAAAGGGAAATCCAGCAGGCACAATTGAGCATCGCCACGTCGAACTTGCTCCGAGCGAACTTCTCGAACGCTGCCGCAGTGTGCTCCTTCGGAAGGGGAAGCAGAATGCGGGTGACGAGCTGCTGATTCTCTCCCGAATGCACGGGGAGAACCTCGCCAAGGTCCGCGGTCCGGGTCGCCCCGTCGTAGATCTCCACGTGGGCACCGATGGCCAGTAGCAGGCAATGGATGTCCGACCATGGGTGCGCCGATCCAATGCTCCCGCCGAGGGTGGCAAGGTTGCGAAGAAGCGGAGATGCTACAGCGCCGAGCATCGAAACGATCTCGCCGGCGTAGAGCTCGCGGATCAATGGGCTCTCCTGAATCTCTGTCAGCGAAGCCATTGCACCGATGGATACGGCATCACCGTCTCTCGAGACCGAGATGTCGCCGAGAGGGAGTGCCGAGAGATCGATGAGCGTTGTCTCCGCAGCCGGTGGCCGACGCACGACGTCGATTCCACCAGCCAACCAACGCGCTGCGCCGCCACCGTTCCGGATCAGAGCGAGCGCTTCATCGAGCGTGCTCGGACGCACGACAGCCGTTACATGAGGTAGTCCCACAATTCCTCCTTCCCCAGCGATTATCGAAACGGAGGGGAACAGGCGCAAGTGATGCGCGTGGAGAAGAGCGACGCGCCCCGAAGGCTGTTGGGGCGCGTCGCAGTCACTGCAATTGCCAGGTCCTACGGCTCGTCCGGCCACGGGCCGACGATGCCTTCGGCGGCCCACTGCATGGTCGTGAGTCCGTCGAACGATAGGATGCAATTCTCGGGCACTCGGAGAGTCCCCTTCCGGTCGTACACCGGGCCCTGGAACGGGTCGAAGCTGATCCCAGGATCCGCCATCTGCTGGAGTCGTACCATGACCAGATCGTAGATGCTGATCGTGCCCAGCATCGGATCATCGATCGTGATAGCTCGCAGTTCATCCTCCCATGCAGGGTTGATGACCATTCCCGGATCGCATCCCGCTTCGACTCCACCCTCCTGAAGCAGCCACCAGTAGTCGACGTACTTCAGGTTGTTGGCGGTGTATTCGCCGTTGTAGACCTTCTCGATGAAGTCGAGGTAGATGGCCTCCCAATGTGCGATCTGACCCGAAACGCAGTATTCCGGGCTGAACACGTACATCGGCGAGTAGTGGCCGAATGAGATGAATTCACTCTCGGCGGCCACCTGGACAACCGTGGCCGTGTCTTCGGTGAACGCGAATGCGTCGCACCCTTCCGCGATCAGCGCGCGCGTCGCTGCGGCTGCAGCGACCTCGTCCACCCAAGCGTTGATCCAGCGGACATGCACTTCCGCATCGGGGTTCACTGCTCGAGCGCCGAGGGCGAATGCGCTGATGTGACGCTTGACTTCTGGGATCGGCACGGCGCCGATGTAGCCGAGTTTGTTCGTCTCGGTCAGTGCGCCCGCGATCAGTCCGTTCAGGTAGTAGATCTGATAGAAGTCGGCCATGTAGGTCGCCATGTTCGCTTCGCGCAGGAATCCGGAGCAATGGAAGAAGATGGTGTCCGGATAGCGGAGCGCTGCTTCCTGGGTGCCCCAGATGAACCCGAAACTACACGTGACAATAACGTGGCAGTTCTCCTCACGGACGAGGCGGTCGATGACGGCGGCTTCCGCGCCCTCTTCCACCGTTTCGACGATGTCCGTCTCGAGCCAGGGGAAGGCGTTCACGCAAACTTCGCGAGCCTGATCGTGTGCCGCCGTCCACCCGTAGTCTGTGACAGGGCCGACATAGACGAAACCAACCTTCAACGGGGTTCCCGGAACGTATTCCTCCGCCACGGCCGTCAGCGCGCCCGCAGCGAGGAACAGGACCAAACCAATGACCACTACCAATCGCTTGTTCATCATGACCTCCTTGATACGCCTGGCCGTCGAACAGCTTGCCGATTCGTCCTTGTCGCCCTGGTCCAAATGACCTCCTTCTCTCTAGTCGTCCCCCCGAGTATAGGGAATGGTCAGTGCTGCGGGAGATCCCATACGCTTCTGGAGCGAACCTCGGGAGATGAACACCAACACTAGAATCGCAAAGACATACGGCAGAGCCTGAAGAAGCTCCGGCGATACCCACGGCTGTAGGCGGAACGATAGGTGGTAAAGGGCAGCGAACAAGTAGGCTCCGACCAGGCCGAGCAGGGGATTCCAGAATGCGAAGATCGTTAGAGCAACGACGATCCAGCCCATTCCTCCGGACATGCCCTCTGTCCACGCAGGTCGGTACGCCACCGATAGATAGCCCCCAGCGATCCCTGCCAGCAACCCTCCAAC